>Ga0325402_1003922_pt1 | contig 13629 bp, 3 predicted proteins | sample PopdelMetagenome_22_FD_207212 | JGI IMG/M metagenome (GOLD analysis project Ga0325402, IMG submission 207212) | Populus deltoides microbial communities from Bellville, Georgia, United States - Xylem-PdKOR-R3 | ecosystem: Host-associated > Plants > Phyllosphere > Stem > Wood/Secondary xylem... | reverse complement strand
TGCTATTTTACAAGGATATACTAGACACATGAAACTATGTTTTGGTAAATATTTAGGTCAAATAAAGTTCAGAAATATGTTATTTTAGATGGTCAAAGTTACTAGACAAATCTTGTCAAATCTGTCAAACTAGACATTTGTGTACTATTTAAAACATACCTGAAGCTAGAGGTGGAAGTTTGTTGAGATTCAAGTTGTTTTGGAAACTAAACATTTCAAGTTTTCCAACCATATATGACAGACCTAGTAATTCATCCAAACTATTTTGGAAACTAGACATTTCAAGTTTTCCAATCATATATGGCAAACCTAGTAATTCATCGAGACGAAAGAGAATGATGTGTTTAAAGTCAGAACAGAAAATCTACCAAGAACGTGTGAAAATTAAAGATTTTGATTACATGAAAGAATTTTAACGTGAAAACTTTGTTTTTATTATTCTATTCTATTTATTTATTTAATGTTGAATGATTATTTTTAATTTGAATTTGTTCTAGTTCATTAGATATTTTTTAGAGGTTTATTTTATTATCGGACTTATGTTAGTTGATTATTAATTTAGGCTCATTAACCTACAACCCAAAAAAACCCATTAGTGTAAGTTAAGGGAGACTATATGATGATTTTTTAGTTGAAAATTTCAACAGCAAGTTGAAGAATAAAAATATGTTTTTCTTTTGCTTATTTGTGGCAAAACAACTTTTCTTTTTAAGGATAAGGATCGTACACTGACTTATCAAAAATTAACTAGCTTCATAGTGTTATTCACATACTTAAGGTTTTTAGATACAAAGTTATTTGTTATCTCCGGATCCAAATTTTTTTCCAATACCTTTAGTTTTTAGGTACAGGGTTACTTTTGGATCAAGGTACATCAAATCTGATTTTCAACTTTCCAGGATATTATTTTTTTCGTTGAGAGTTGTTTGACCACATGATCAAGAAATTCACATCAAGATGCAAAGAAATTGTCACGAAAAAAATAACAAGAAAACAAAAACTACTATTGAGATATAAACCCACAAGTTATAGTATTTCTCTAGCCACATCATTTTTTACTTTTTTTTTTGTTTTTTTTAAGATATTAACTGTTATATTAATATTTTAATATAAAAAATATTTTGAAAACAAATAAAATAACGAGCCTCTTGCCTCCAGGTGGCTCCGCCACTGATGATGAGTGTAATAGAAGAATAGCTACGGTGATTCAAAGTGCTAAAAATTATCATCACCTTCGTTTTTCTTTGGGGAATGCATGTGTGCTTGTGCACACAACAGAGGGAGTTGAACAAAATTAATAAATTCAACCACTCTAATTCTTATGATTCAAAGCCCTTCGTGACCTTTAAGCAAGGAAAACGTGTACGCTCCTTGGGAAATAAATAAAAGTACAGAAACTGAAGCCCCAGCTAGGTCACTAACAGCTTTAATAATAATGATAAGAAATGAGGGACGGAGGTTGTCGTAACACAACGTTACCGACCATGGCAACTGGCAAAACATGTTTACCATGATTCTTGCTTCTGCGATTGGATAGGAGCCTCGATAATTTCATATAGGCATCCTTATTCGAGGAATACCTAATTTGGTGATGTGAAGCGGTTATTGCGTAACCAGATTTACTCAACTTCATCATCAATCAGCTTGTGTTCTTCTAGCACACTGCCGCTGGAACAGAAAAGAAGTAGCCATTCGTACAGTAATTCTGTGACGTTTCAAAATTCCAGAAATGGTTACTTTTGCAGACTGATAATTCAATGCAATTACCCTATCATCATCCAAATCAAACCTCAAGCTCTCTGAACTACAGTCCTCAACAAGTCCGCACAGGTGCTTCAAATTGTCAATTTCTAGTCCATTGACTTTCTTAACCTGCCCATCAACACAGTTATTTGTCAGCAGTCATTTACTCACAAATAACCACTGCATTTAGTACAAAATTATTATATAACAGAAAAACAAATACGACCACTACCCAGTTATGTCCTAACAGAAACAGGAACGACAGCCCTACACTTCAGCATTTTTGCATGACGCGACTGCTCTTTATGCCCGAACCAGCATCATTGTGGCCCCTATAACATATACCTAACGATGCATTAGGAAAAACTTGTTCACAGTGAAATCATATTTGCATCTAAATTGGAAATGTGATGGCACCTGTAGCTCTGCAAGACGCTCATACCCTGCATTTATACCATCCATGAGCACCTGAACCAGAAAAGTGCTTGTCAGTAAAGATGCACTAAATTCAACATGCAAAGGACGTCCTAGCTTTATTTTGCATTGCAGTCTCATCAATTTATAATACCAGAAATTATCCACCAAGAGGGAAGGGAAAATAGATAATATGATGTCATTCTGGCCCAGTTCAATATGTTAGTGAGCAAGCTTCGCAATCTTAAAAGTGAGATAGAGACAAAGGTATCCTTCTAAATTAAATCTTCCATAAAAATAGTGACCTTTTCAATTCGCTTCTAAATTCTGTCACATGTAACAGATTAGAACTTGTCTTTAAAGCTTGTTTGAAGATCCGAAAATTAATTAAAATCTATCCAAAAAGATGCGAGGTTTCTTCAAGATACAAACCCAAACAGACCCCACAGCAGCTTTTCTTTCATAATTTGCAATTTTCTTTCCATGGGAGAATTTGCAAGCTAAAGCACAAGGTAGCTACAAAGAGATTGTAATAGCCATCTAGAGACATCTTTTTTACACAAGTTGGATGATCAATCAAACAATAAGTATGATCTAAAAGTACAAGAAAGAACATATTCATTGATAATCCAAGACTTCATGACAGAAATAACTGCAGATTTATTTGATAAATTGAGACCAAACAAGGGGAAATGTCATAATATTTGCAGGCTCCAAAAGAAAAGGAGCTAACCAAAAGTCTCTGGTGGCAGACAAGAAAATAAAAGTCTTCATTGTTGAATTTGGTAAAGTTCTAGAGCATGTTTCTCAGATCTATTGATTTTGAATTTCAAAGCTCTTATGCCTATCTAACATACAGCCATGGTTGATATGGCCACCAGCCAGTAGTCTGTCCATGGATTAAGATGATAATCTTAATCCAATCCATTCCAGCACAAACAGGTTGGAAATGTAAGCAATCATGAAGAAAGCATTGATTTTCAATGTAATGGAACACAGATATGGATCACTGATCATCACTGCAATCATGTGATGGCACACAAGCATGTGCACATGTGTTAATAAAGGAAACACCTGTTACACAATTATGAAGTTGTTGCTTAAGCACGGAAGAGAATCCTAAATAAGTCAGTTCAAGGACGCTTGCTGTTCTAAAGATAGATCTGTGAAATAAAGAAAATGTTCAATACAAGAAAATAATGAGAAAATAGAACTATGACTTGCAGGTCTAAGGGTGATTACTGAATTCATGCTCTTCACCACCCCTAAAAACTCCAACTGAAGCAATTTCATCGGGTTTTTTCATAGACACCAAGTGATTAAAAGTTATCCGCTCTCAGTTTAACAAAGGCACTGCAGAGTGCACGAGTCAAATTACAAATTAAGAGTACAAGGACAAGTCACAGGTATCAAAAAGAGCACCATGAGAAAAAACATGGACTGGCAGAGTAAGAAAAGGTCCTGGAAGCATTCTAACTAATGACATTAAGGCCATGGTCTTTAAGGACCATATTACTCAGAAATGAAGCTACCCCACTGAAAGCTTTAGTTACCCGTGCTATTGAGAATCCAAAGAGGTTATTGAAATAATGCACGAAGCCATCATAACCTTTAGCAGCTGTATCCTTATATCACATATAACCATCATAAGTTAGTTAAATGACTAGACTATGCCATACAATCCATATTATCCAGTACTTGCACCTTAGAAGTAATGGCATGTTACTGAAACAGTCCCCAACTTCCCTTGCTTGAAAAAAATGATAAAGGAAATTCACTTGAACTTTTGGGCACAGATCATTAGCATGATATATCTGTCAGAGATTATCTTAAGATCCCAATATTCAATGTTGGTACAGTAGAAACACTCACCCCGATAAAAGTTATCATGCTAAATAGGTTGCGTATCTTTCAAGTGCCACATTCTGCATGGCTCTAGCACAGATCTAAGAGAATGGGCACTCAAAATATATTGTTTAGCCATCTGCTAACCTGAATTTTCTCCCCACAGTAAACTAACAAATATCTGAACATCATGTGTTAAACATGGCTATCAAACTATTACACATGAGCAGGTAACCTATCACAGCTTTTACTTCATGAACAAGACATTTAAATCCATAGAACAGATGGAGACTGTAAGGTTAAACCAATAATCACTGTTAGCTTTTGCCAAAGTTAAACCAACTTGGTGACAATTCCATTTCATCAATGTGGTTACTCATTTATTGCAATATTTCCAGAAGAGAAGACAAAATCATGAATCCTTGATGAAGCTAATAGTGACCTATGACATTAAGGATTTTGGGTGAACCAGATACAATTGAAGTTTAAATGGTGCTGAGTAACTGGATAAGTAATACCATGACTACCAGTTCCATCATTTGTTATAGGTATACCATCAAATGCAAGGACAACATCATCTTTTTTCAGGACTCTACGTGCATCTGACAACGGATTAATTTTGCTCGCAAGCACCCGTCATTTCAGGGGGCCGCATACCAAAGTGCTTCCTCAGTTGAAAATTTTCAGTTAATTGGCACGATAGACCCGTAGAGCAGAATCCAACATATTTTCAACTTTCTTTCACACCAGATATAAAATGTTTGATTACAGGAACAGGAATTATATAGCTGAAAATACAAAAAGAAGAAAGGAATTAGCTGAAAATAGTATTTATATGATCACAGGAAAAAAATGAATAGCAAAAGAAGTAATGCTAATGCAAATAACACACATGTTCCCTATCAATGCCAAGGAATCAAGGAAGTGAGGAGCACAGCATCAAGTTAGATATAAACTTCATCGCCTATCCTTAAATAATTTCAGAAGAAATGGAAATTTTAGATGATTTATCATCCAAAGTAAAACAACAGTGAATAGAACTCACCCAATATTCTCATCACCTGATAGGTTCTGGAAAGCCACACCAGCAACTTTATTTCCCAATATTGCTGGACCACCACTATTTCCTGGATTTATGGCGGCATCAATCTGTATTGCCATTAACTGGGATGCTCCATGTACATGTTGTGTTGGTTCGTGTCACACCCCAAAATCAGTATGTGACCGGCACATGATTGAGAGCATAAAACTACTACTTTGACCATGTTAAGCCTCAACCTGTCAAACTAGAACACCTTCTAAACAGAAAAGATTTAAATAACTAAACAACATAATCCCATTAATATAAACCATCCATTCCTCTGTACAACCATTTCAAACATACACTCAATCTATAGAAATTACAAAGTTTACATCATATCTTTATACAATCGAAATATGAAATACAAACAAATTCTCCAAGATATACAAAAGCAAGCTCACACAACAAATCAACATGTAACTTTAAACAGACATCCAACTTTTTCTTGCTTTAAAGTTTATATGCCTGAAATAAAGATAATTGCACAAAGGAATGAGTTTTCACAACTAAGTAACTAATCAATATAAATATATCTAAGAATGGTATGTTCAAACACACATACAATGGTTTATTCAATGTATTTTCATACTAATGCATAACCTATCACACTATTCCCAAAGTACAACAATTCACATAATTGGTACAACATTTTGAAGTTGTGTGATGGTCGGTCACACCAAATACATTATCTGCACACTCTGCATGCACAAATCAAATACATCATTTGCACGCTTTGCGTGCAGACATCAATGCATCCCCATCAAATGATACCAAAATGCATACATCACAATTCATATGCACACACATATATCATAAACATTATTCTTAAAGATATAATTTATATAAATTACTCATAGCTATTCAACAAGCATGCAACCACAGTCTTCAACCAATTTCTTACAAAGAAGCAGTAAGTGGGGCTTCCAAAATAACTAAACACATTTCAATACATAATAGAATCAAATTCCAATTCAAAGGATAACAATAAAATTTGATAATACATCATCAACTGTTATTTACAAGCAGGGACTAAAGTGAAATTCTCACAATTTAAGAGCAAAATCATAATTTTCAAAAATCCAGGGACCAAACTGTGATTTTACCATTTTCAACCTTAATAGATTTTCCAGAATTTCAACATAAATCTTTCTATATAATTCTTATATATTTATCTATTTTCTTTCTAATACTAAAGCTAATTGAGTTCTTACCCAAAATTCATCGAACACACTAATGAAGCAAAGTCCCATATCAATTCATATCGATGTGCACATAATATTACATATATACGAATTATTTCAACAAAATCATTCACATATCATATAAATCCTAACCCTAACTTTTCAATAAACATAAGTAAAGAAAATACTATAAATCAAATAGAAGGAGGCTAAAAAAACTTACTCAGAGTTAAATAATTATATGACCATTTGTGAGATAAGTTTTGAAGAGAATTTGCAGCAAACGAGAAGGAGAAGCAGCTCACTGTTTTCGGAGAAAAAAACCAAAGGAAAGAGTAATATATATATATATATATATATATATATATATATATAAAGTTTTCCAGTTGTAATTTTCGTAAACATACCATGTTGTTGTCTTAGAAATGGCAAATGGCTAGCTTTTTCCTGAACACACTCAACAGAATTTACAACTCCATGAGCATCTCATCTCAGATACCATTAAGAATTATATTTTAATATATTTGACATATAATTATTTTAATAATTTAATATAACTTAATTAATTTAATAAGTTTATAAATAACTGTAAATTTAATATTAAAAAATAAAATTAAAAAAATATTCAATTAAAAGATATAAAACTATGATGAACTCGCTGAATTTATGAGAAAACCAAGACACAGCCAAAATAATTTTAAATAAAAAAAACATAAGTTTTAAAAAAATATAAACAAAATTATTGTAATAAATAGTATTTAAGTATTTTTATAAGATATATAAAAAAAATATTTTAAAAAAATAGTAAAATAATATTTTGTTTAGCAGTATCGTATAGCAAGTAAAATAAACAATAAAAATCTAAAATAATATTTTTTTTTATTTTTAACTTTTCACGTCTCCTGGAGATGCTCTAATAGCTTTCATTGTCTCCGAAAGAAAACTTTCGCAACAAATACCCATGTAACAAAAACATTTTTGCTGACACAAACATGAAGCAACAAGAAATTGTAACTTTGAAGAGAAACCCATTAACAAGGAGGGTAAAATGATACATATAACTGGTAGAATGAGCTTAATGGAACTATAATAGTCTACTATGGTTCTTGAACTAGATAGAAGAGAGAGGGCCAGAATTAAATACCAGAACCCATGGTTTCACGCTGGGACTTATTTTGCTATGGAAGGAAGTAATTGGGGCTACTTGAAACAGTAAGAATTTTGACTACTGATTCCAATGCAAGCTCTATTGCAGAATATGCATCGCTCAGTTTTGGTTGTTATGCCTCCTCTAAATGATTAATAGCAGCTTCTGCTGCTGCGGCTGATGTTATATATAGCTGCTGCTGTTATTGTAGGTGATGGTGCTGCTGTTGTAGAATAGAATGAAAAATTATTGTAAAGGAAAGGAACAGCTCTGTGTTGGCCTGTTTTCGAATAGTCTATTAAATTTCATGATACAAAAGGGGAAATATATCTTGCTCTAAGCAACAAGTTACGGTTTCTGATAACAGAGGCGGTGATGCAAGAGGAACAGGAGCATAGCCACCTCAATGCACGATCTGATGAGAGAAAGCGTTCCTGCTTGCCCTTTACCGGGCAGCTGCTATCACTGCCTCTGCAACCAAGTTTTGTCCAAGTAAAGAGAAGGGGAAGGAGGGAGAAGAAGGTTGTCATTAATCGTAAGAGGTTTCAATTTTTTATCGAGTTCGAGAGCTGATGATGATTTGCGGCCCAATAAACCAAGAGTATTGAGTTGTGTATAGGTTTTTTTTATCTGAGCCCATTGTATGAAGCAAGCCTCTTTACCAGAAGCGGGTTTATATTGGGCCCAATAAAATATGGGCTAGGCCTGCTCACCTGCTTTGCCACATAGAGTAACCAATCATAAATCATTAAGATTTGGTTTATAAAAGATGGGTGATCACACGTTTTTTTACAGGAAATAATAATTTTTTTATATTCATATGTATAATTTGAAAGAATTCTTGTTAGGCCAAAGTTCCGTGCCCAAAAATTATTATGGACTCCATGTAAATTGGACTTACATACCTTTCTATTGGGTATTAGGTTTTATACTATTTTAATCCATTAATTTTTATTCTTGACTCATAATGAAAATCTACCAAATATGGGGTGAGCGTCAATTTAAACTGTTTAAGTTGGATAAAAATATAATCAAATTAATTTTTTTTAATATCTTGAACCAAATTCAATGAAAACAAAATCCAACCGATTTGGTTGGATTTAGCTACAGTGTTTGGTGGAATTGAAGTAGCTTTTCCAATCGAAGGATCAGAGCAAGATGAATGGCGATCTAGACCAGAGAAAACATGAAAATGCATGGCGCGGTGTTGATCACATTCCATGCTTTTCCACTTGCACCAATCACAGCAAAAAATACATGTTTATCAGAAAGACATTTGAAGGCGAGATATCTTTTTACCAGATGACTCACTGTTCGCACTTGGTTAAGTTGATGAGCGGAGGGAAGGGCCAGGTGAAGAAAAAAGAAGCTCCAAGGAAAGGCTGCTTGGAAAGCAATTCATTGACAAGCAATGGAGTTCTTCTCTAAAACAAAACATGGTTAGCCCAGCTCAACCTCATGCATAGGAGGAGCAATCCAGGTCCTTTATGGTAAATGCAAACCAACTAAAGAACAGAGTTCTTCTCTAAAACTCAGCTCACCTGCATCAGAATCATAGCCAAAGCGTCGCCTCATGGTGCAAGGTGATTGAACTGGGTTCGAAATACAGATGGTAGGATACCTCCTGGAATTGCAAAAGAACTTTGAAAAGCATAAAAGGATGATCAATTGATGGATATCCATAGGTTATTGTTATGGACATCAAACAGTATAAACAACTACTCCTCGCACTAATCTAAAATAAACACTATTGTCCAAGTAATTTTATGCAGGATGTGTAACAAGTTTAAGTTCAAGAAAAGATTTGAACATGTCAGACAGTTTTGTAATAGAAATAGACATAATTTTGACTAATACTTAATCGGCTTGTTGGTTCTATAATGGATCATTTCATTGTTATCAGCATTCATCCGAGTAGAAGTTATGCCAGAAAAAATTCCAGAAGATAATGTTTCAATTTTTGTTTTTTTTCTTCTTATTTAAAATCTGTTTAGCACTCATTTAAGTCCATAATATATCAAAACAAAATTTTCTCTGTAAGTTAGGGTTATAACAGAACTTGAAATAGTTTTTTCTTTTCCCTGTATACGGTATTTCAATAATTTCCTTGCTTGGTTCCCTAAATTTTGAAGAAACAAGAACACCCCATGAATAAAAACAGTGCACCTGTAAGCAGTCATGCATGGCTGTAATCCCAAACAATTTCAAGCAGTGAACTTTATAAAATTGTTAGTCCCCAGGAATTTCACAAATCCCAAGATTTCACAATTCCAAGCAAGACCACTTAATCCCTATGCATACTCATCAATTGATGATTTCACATAATTTAATTAACATGCTAATGCAATTCGTGGCCTTGATTTGAACATCTCTTAAGTCTTAACTTTAAAAAGGAAGGGGAAAAAAACCAAAAAATAAATAAAAATCAGATTTGGGAAATTATCAAAATCATATCAAATTAGGTTCGAATGACAGGGAAAAGTAAAGGAAAAGGACAAGATGATAATGTATTATATTCCATTCTCGTTTCCATTTAAATATTTTTTAATGCAGTAGGACAATAAAAAAAATGTTCCTTTGAGATCATTGGCCCAAAAATAACCTTAATGTAGTTTGACTTTCTATGACAAATGGAATAAGAAGCAACTGGGGTTGGAACAGGGATTTCACATGTTTATGTTATCATTTCATTTTGCCCTTGTGTCTTTTGGGTTAGGTCACGAAATGGTCCTATAGATTTCTAGACTTGAATGTCTCAAACGGCAAAAAAAAAAAAAAAAAAACATGTATCAACTCAAATTGGGCGGCCGGATGTTTCCCGTTGCCCTCCTAACATTCCCTCAAACGTGGAGTGAAATTACACAAAGATGCCAAATGTATAGGCTGAAAGAATCTGTCCTTCTGTCAACACTTGTTAATAATTGATACCCCGCTGCTCGGGAATTTGGTGGCCTTGTGTTGGACTGGCATGGACCCAAGAAGACATTGCCGGCCATGGCTCCACTTGGCAGTCCCTACGTTCACCTTCTTATATTGGAATATACGTTGCCACTTCGTTAAGTAGTGAACCCGGCATCTCTTTCCTTGCAAGCCGTTTCATTACCTTCAGGAATAGCAAGCTGGTTTCAAAGTGAACGCACAAAATTATGAAAGGTAGCAGCAGGAAAGTCCCAGGCATGCCATTCATCAAAGGAAGGAAGGACAGAGATGAGGATCTTCTTCTGTTCAAGGAATTGCATAGACGCGAAAAAGACCGGCTTGCCTGTCTCCTTCAGCCTGTTTCTGATGAGTTTGAGCCTAATATTGCTGGTAAGTTCGACTGTGCGTAGTCTTAACAGAAATGAGGTCTTAAGAAGAGGATTTAGTACATGCTCTTAGCACTTGAATCTCTTAACTTGGTCTTAGAAATGCAGGGAATCATGCACTCTATAGAATTGCATCTGGCAGGAAAGGTTCTGGATACGAATTGTTTGGCGAAAACGATAAAAATGATTATGACTGGTAATCAGTATTTCTTGTCGAGTTTCCTTATCATTTTAAACTCCATGTATGTGGCATTAGCAATTGTCTGTGTAATCAAACCAATTTAGTATTTATTAATTTGCATGTTGCCCTGTCTTTATGCATGAAGGTTGAAAACGCCGCCAGCAACTCCTCTGTTTCCTTCCCTAGAAATGGAAGCGAACGCCTCGGGAAATATTGTCCAACGGGAGATACCGATAATTCAACCTTTCTCGAGGGTATGTTGCTCTTGAATTAGTAAATCAAAAGAAGATAACTATTATGCCTATATCTAAGACAAATTGAGAACTAGTTTTCTTCTTGAAAAGGAATTTAATGTCATTATGACAATATGAAAATGGTTTGAACTGATTTTTTTTTCCTAGTCTAAAACCATTTCTAAAATCTAATGTTTCATTTCTAATTAAGCATTAGTAATAAAGGCGATAAATGATTTAAAACAAGCTGTACTTCTGCTGTGACGAATTCAGAATCATTATAGTGATGGCCTTCAAGTGATTAAATGTGTTCTTTAAGCAGTTTGCAGACAATATAGACGCATTGAAGGGAAGTACTGTAACACTAACGACTCCAAATTCAAAACCTAATAAGATCCCTCAAAGATCAGTAACCCCAGGTCAAAAACAAAGAATCTCAACATCAACTGAAAATAAGAACAGCAAGGTAGCAGCACAAATTCTGAACCAGAAAATGGCCCAATTCACAACAGATTCGAATAGAAAAACAAGTGTGATTGCAAGCTCAGCCAAACCCACTAACCAAAAATCAAGTCAAACAAATTTCCTGTCCTCGAACCTTTCCAAGGATATTAAAACAAAGCCTGAACATAGAGGCGTGTCGCCTTCTGTCAGGTCAACAATTGCAGCTCAAATTCCAGGATTTTCCAATGACACGCCTCCTAATCTTAGGACAGATCGTGCAACTTCTGCTACTAGGGGCAGACCTGTTGCAGCCAATCCAACAGCGTCAGTTCGTCAAAAACAAGACCCCGCTCCAAGGCCACGAAGGCAATCCTGCTCACCAAGTGTGACAAGGGGTCGAAAAGAGAGCAATGAAGAAAACTTGACCACTTCAAAAGGGAAAACTGTAACAGGAAATAATGGAGCTCAAATTTTCGGAAGCAGAATGGTAGACAAGGTAATGCATGCTAGAAAATTGGGAGCTGAAGAAAGAGAAGCCAAGCCAAAGCAACAAAGTGCTACTAAATCTGCTAATAGTAGTGCTAATGCAAGTCCTAGTCATGGTTTTGGCAGGATGATGATGACGACTAAGAGTCAAATGGACATGGCTTTCAAGCATATGGTATGGTCATATAGCACATGGTAGGATATAGCTCTTTCTGATCAAGAAAATTCATACTCCGTATATTAATGTAATACTTTGTTGGTTTGCAGGTGATAGCAAAAGATCGGATCAATTCTCGTCACCTTGGCATTACCTCTGGCAGAAGCTCTGGCCAGAATGAGCTCGACTAGAATCAAACGTTTGCTATTTGCATATGTATATGTAAAAGCTAAGAAGACATGCAAAACTTAAAGAATTCTGGGATTTTAGGAGAATTTATTAAGTAATGATATACTTTACAAAGCTTTTTTCTTAACAAAAAATAAGTTTTCACTTTTCAGAGCCAAAACTTTTGCTTTTCTACAAGTCCATGAAACATTTAATTTGTAAAGTGGGTGAAATTTTATTTTTGTTGCGGCAAATATATCCTTGAAATTTTGATATCAGTTGCAAAATTCATTCTGTAATCCGGATTGCTGCCCTGAAATCACTTGTTAGTTCTTGAAATGGCAAAAGGGCAGGAAGGCCTAATTGCTTTTGTAAATCATCCCTTCAATATAAATTTCCTTATTTGTCTACGCACAGTTTGTGTAATAAAATGGTGGCCGGTGACCATAAGAGGAGAACCGCGTAAGGCCAGGTTCCTAGGTTAAATTAATTAGGAACGTACGTAACCACTGATACCGATCTACTGGTGGATCATGCAAAGGCAGATAAAAAAAACAAAAATACCTATCTACTGGTGGACCATAATGTTTATGTTGTTTTTATATATAATTTAATTCAAAAGATGGGAGTGGATGATCAGTTTACTTCATTTATTTCAATGGCATTTGTTTTTTTTTAAATTATTTATTTAGAAATGTATTAAAATAATATTTTTTAAAAATTTTTAAAATTTATTTGTAATATTAATATATTAAAATGATAAAAATACAATAATTTAAAAAAAAATACAATCACACTACAATAACAAACAAGCTTTTAAAATGATAATAACAATAAATTTACTGTGTTTGTTTTGGACTTTTTGCTTTTGGGTTTTTTCGGAAATGTAATAAAGTTTATATTTTTAAATGTTTTTTTTGCTCGAAAATATATTAAAATAAAATTTTTTATTTTTTAAAATTTATTTATAAAATCAACACGTCAAAACAATATAAAAAGATTAAAAAAAATTAAACAAACAATATTTTAACAGCATTGCCCTACTCCTTATCGTCTCCCTCGATGAATGGGTGTGATCTTTTTAACATGCTGTTGTAGTTTTGCATCATGATGTGCAAAGGATCTCGTACGTGCATGGTAAGCGTACCAGGTCTCCTCCTGCAAGCGTATCTATCCATTTATTAAGGAATTTCGGGTTAATTATTAAAAAACATTGATAATAATAATAATAATAATAATAATAA
>Ga0325402_1003921_pt1 | contig 13631 bp, 4 predicted proteins | sample PopdelMetagenome_22_FD_207212 | JGI IMG/M metagenome (GOLD analysis project Ga0325402, IMG submission 207212) | Populus deltoides microbial communities from Bellville, Georgia, United States - Xylem-PdKOR-R3 | ecosystem: Host-associated > Plants > Phyllosphere > Stem > Wood/Secondary xylem... | reverse complement strand
AAATTAAAAAAAGTCATGCCCAAGGACACAACGGCACCGTTTTGGAAGCATTGTTCATCGTCTCCCACGTTTGAGCGGATGAAGCCGATTCAACAGGAAATTTGCAGCAAATCGTGGACCACGACACTATGATTTCTTGCCCATGATCCCGCTCATGGATTGATGAACAGAGGAACGGGTTTTTTCTGCATGCTCGGGCTCTATAAAAGGCAGAGCAGAGCAGAGGCAAGTGGGGGAACAGGAGGACGAACAGAACAGGAGGACGAACAGAGAAGGGGGAACCCAGCAAAAAGCAGGGGAAAGAACACTGGAAATAGGAACACAACGGGGGAGCTGACGAAAAAAGACCCGGAACAGAGGAGGATTTTGAGCACCGAAGACGAAAGGAGGAGACGGAACCAGGGGGGATTTTGGGACGAAAAACCAGAGAAAATCCCTAGCAACAAAAAAAAAACGCACACAGAACCCAGAAAAAACCCAGAACCGGAGGCAGCAACAAGAAGGTAAGAAAACAGAAAGATAGCAGAAAAGAAGAAGGACCCAGAACCAAAACCATCGGGGAGAACCGGCATCATCATCATCTTCGTTCCTTCATTTCTAAAAAAACAGAAGCAGAGAGGAGACAAACGACCGAGAGAAGAATAAGCAGAGGGCAGGAAAGCAAAGGTAGAAGGAGGAATTCCAGTTTCCCAGCGAGGAGCGTGTTCACTCGTCTTCGCCCGAAACAGTAGCACTCTAGCAGAACAGGTAAGCTTTCTTTAGCTTTCATAGAATAATTCTCTTTCGCCTTCACAGATCAAATAAGTTTGTGAATTACCTCACACAGTACACAGCACGCGTGCTTCTTGTTGGCTTTTACCCGGCCGGGCCACTGGTTTGGGCCAGTGGCCGGGCCGGGCTGGCTGGGTCTAGCCCAGCCATATGGGCTGAGCTGGACCCAGCCCCAAAGAAATTATGCTGGGCTGGGCCCGGCCCAGCCCAGCCACAAAAAAAATAAAAAATAAAAAATAAATAAAATAAAAAACAGAAAAATAAAAAAGGTAGAAAAAAATAAAAAATGTCTATGCATGAATAAAAATAATGTAAATTTATTGGGTTATTCACTGACGCCAGAGTCAGGAATAAAAATACCGGTTTAAATTTATATTATTTTTATTCGTTGTGTTTTATTTTATTTCGCTAGAAAAATAAAAAAATATGTGCATGCGTAAAAAAATAAATTTATTTTTATTCACTAGGCGTTAGAGTAGGGAATAAAAAAATATTGATCTAATTTTTTTTTTTTCGTAGCTACGAATTTTTACCAACGCCAGAGTTGGAATTATTCGAGCTCGAATATTCACTGGCGCCAGAGTCAGGAATATTATAAATAAATCATCATAGCATAAGTGAATAAATGTTTAGCAATTTAAGACAAAACCAGCAATGCAGTCTGCCTCAGGCAGAACGTTTAAGGGGTGATAATATCTTCCCTTTTACGTAACCAATCCCGTACCATAGAATCTCTGTTGACCAGTTAGGGTTCCTAGTGACCATAATACTAGGTGGCGACTCCTTAAACAAAGACCTTTCCCCATCAAAGAACAAGATGCCAGAAATCTGTTCTTTTCCAAAGATTTTAATTTTTTAAGGCCGTCGCGATGTCGGGTGTGACATCTATAACAGATGTGTTGTACAAGATGGAAGTTGTGCCTGTAGTGTAACTATACACTTGATTAAGTTATTCGTTACAATTAAAAGTAGGTTAATTTATCTGATTTAACTTCTATTTTTTTACTTTTTTTATAATTTTATCATTTCATATTAGGTTATTGAGTCTCAAATGTTTTTAAATTTTTTTTACTTTTCTTTTAATGAAATTATCATAATCTTATATCTTGGGTCATAAGTTAATTAAATTAACCCGAATTGACTCAAGTTTTTTTTATATATTTTTTAAAATTGAATTTTTTTTTCCAGTTTCTTCTTTCATCATTTAGTTTGCTTGAAAGTTGACCTTCATTCTTTTATTTTACTTTTTTTGTGCTGGCTTATATCAGTCTCACGATCGGACCACAAATTTAACATGCTAACTCGAGTTATTTTTTTTCTTTTCTAAAATTAATTATTTTAAATTTTGCTTATCCTTTAATATTTACTTTGCTGGTAATTAAACTTGGAACTTCTTTTATTTTCCTCTTATGAGAATTTATTATTTTCTCATTTAATTTTTATTTTATTATTAAATAACATCATTGAGATTTTTTAAGACTATTTAGAGTATCTTTCAAATAATTGACAAATATTTTTAATCGGTAATTGTTATTTTTATTTTTGTTTTTTGTTTTTTGTAATTATATTATAAAATTAACTAAGTTTATTTTTATTTGTTTTTCTCGGTTGTTTAACAAATATTATAATATAATAGTCTAAGTTTTTTGTTTTTTCGCCATGATAGAACACAAGCTGACCCTTTAAAAAAAATTCTAAAAAAAACATAATTTTCAGCTGAGTTCTTTTTTTTTTTTTTTACCAAGTAGCTCCACCGATCATATCTCTACAACATCAAATCATGGTATTAGCAACAGCTTTCTTGAGGACTTCAAGGAAAGCCCTCGACTTCAACTCCCACGCCATCGGCGAACTTCCCATGCATTTTGTTGGCTGTAAAGTAGTTTTTCTATTCTACTTCCTATGCATTTAGTTTGAAATCTAGGGCTTATAAGACCTATGATTACGAATTTCTAATATTTCCTTTACTCTGGCAACTGATATGAAGGTAAGAGAGCGGAGAGCCCATGCGCAAGCACAAAGACAAGGCAGCAGGAACTTCGCGGTAGTTTCGAAGTGCGGCAATTTCTTTTCTTTAATTATTATATATCAATGATTCCCAGTTAACGTAGTTTGTATCCACAGTTGATTCGCAGTCTAACTTCCTTTCTATCGCTCAACCTCTTCTATCGTCTCAGTTTAGCAGTTATTCATATTAAATCAATAAAATTATATTTGTTAGAAGGTTGAATTGTTCTTTATTGAAATTGATTATAGTTGAAAAACTACGATGAGAGAATGAAAAATCCCCTATACATTGATTTTATTTTATTAATTTTTTGCATTGAAAAACTATGTCTCTTTAACTCATCTATTTTTTAAAAAGTATTTAATGTTTTTATATTTTTTAAAACTTGTTTTTTATACCAGCAAAGCACAGTGAGCTAACAACACGTAAAAAAATATTAATTTATTGAAAATAAAAACTTTTAACAGGAAATCAACGAACCTGTAGTAGCAATGCACAGATAATGGTTGCTTGCTTGGTAGATACACTAAGAAAAAGAAGGATGTTTGATTAGAAAAATGAAGCGGGGAATCATTTCCTTCTCTTGTCAATATTCTTGTCTATATTAGATAAACTTGCACTTACCCCTATTCCCCTGTTCCTTTTTTACGTAGATAAACTTGGTCAATAAGAAAAGGAAGGATGTTTCATTGACACGTGTAAAGAAAATTGGAAAACCGTTTAGGTCTAATATTGATAACTGGCGAAACATAGCTTTTTATGATCGAAAATTGGAAACAAGCTATGAAACCCTAAGTTGCAAGTGGGAAATGATAAATGACCAAAAAGAATAGGGGTAAGTGGGTCAAGGAACTTGCAAGTTTCATTGCGCTGCGCGTAGTAAACAAAGCCTCTGCCATTTTTATTGTTTAAAAGTTGAGATTGATAATTGGCGAAAATAGCTTCAATACAAGAATTTTTAGTCTTCTTACATTTTAACTGCACTTAAAAGCAAAAAATAAAATATAATAAAATCAATGTATAGGGGAATTTTCATTGTCTCATCATAGTTTTTCAACTATAATCAATTTCAATAAACAACAATTCTAGCAAATATAAATATAATTATAAATTTAAAAGAGCAAATATAAATATATTATAAATTTAAAAGGGTACACGCCATCAAATTAAAAATTTCAACGCTTTTTAGGTGATACATGCAGGGTATTCTGGCAGTCAAATATCATCTTCAACGTCGATATTGGAAGCTTCATAACATTCTTTTCCTGGTGGTCAAGCATGTGTGCTCACCATAGTATCAGCTAGGCTCTAGTGGCTTTTTTTCTCTTTCTTTTCTCTCTTCTCATCCTGGATCTCACCCCAACCCTTCCAAAAATCAAATGAGTTTTATCAAAATTTTTAATTAATTTTTATCCTTATTATTTTTATTGCTATTTATTTTGCTTTTAAAAGCTTTTAATTTCATCTCTCAACATTTTATTTCATTTAATTGTTTTATTCAATCTGGTCCTTATTATTTTTATTGCTATTTTTTTGTTTTTTATTTCTTTTCTTAACTTTTTTCTTTTCAATTTTGTCCTTCATAATTTTATTTTATTTAATTTTTATATCCAATTTGGTTCTCGATGTTTTGATTGTTGTTTTTTTAATCCTTTTCTTGATTATTTTTTCAATTTCATCTCTCACCATTTTATTTAATTTCATTTTTGTATTCAATTTGATTATCATTCTTTTGATTGTTGTTTGTTTTGTTTTTTAATCTTAGATGATTAAAGATTTTGTTTCATGATTTTTTCATGTGTTGTCTTCTATGGGGTAATTTCGGTCTTATAATTCAAGTCACGAGTTTTGAAAATTAGGTCAGTTTAACTTTGATTTTTTTAGGTCTTTTTTTATAATTTTATTTTTTTTTTAATTTTATCATTTGATATTAGGTTATTGAGCCTTAAGCTTTTTTATATTTTTCGCCTTTTCTTTTTATGGAGCTATCATAATCTTATATCTCGAGTCGTAGGTTAGTTAAATTAACCCAGGTTGATTGAAGTTTTTTCTTATATTTTTTAAAATTAAATTTTTTTTTCTAGTTTTTTCTTTCAACATTTAGTTTGCTTGAGAGTTGAACTTCATTGTTTTATTTTACTTTTTTTGTGTGGGCTTATATCAGTCTCACAACGGGATCACGAATTTAACATGCTAACTCGAGTTATTTAAAAAAAAAATAATTTTTTTAAAGTTTGTTTATCCTTCAACATTTACTTTGTTGGTAATTAAACTTGGAACTTCTTTTATTTTTCTCTTTTAAGAATTTATCACATTCTCATTTAGTTTTTGTTGAGATATTTTAAGAATATTTAAAGTATCTTTTCAAATAATTGACAAGCATTTTTTATCGGTCATTGTTATTTTATTATTATTATTTGTTTTTTGTAATTATATTATCAAATTAACTAATTTTATTGAATTTGTTTTTCTCTGTTCTTTAAAAAATATTATAATATAACTGTCTAATTTTTTATTTTTTTTGGCCATGATAGAACACAAGCTGACTCTTTAGTAAAAATTCTAAAAAACATAATTTTCAGCTGAGTTTTTTATTTTTTTTTACCAAGTAGCTCCACCGATCATATCTCTAAAACGTCAAATCATGGTATTAGCAACAGCTTTCTTGAGGACTTCAAGGAAAGCCCTCAACTTCAACTCCCACGCCATCGGCGAACTTCCCATGCATTTTGTTGGCTGTAAAGTAGTTTTTCCTTTACTCTGGCAACTGATATGAAGGTAAGAGAGCGGAGAGCCCATGCGCAAGCACAAAAACGAGGACGTTGAAGGCGTGTCTTCCTTCACTCGCAATCCTGTAGCTTTAGCTAGGGCTTTGAAAAACTAGGACCAAAAGGCTAACATCTCCTCCTTCGGCCATCTTTCTCATCCACTTTACGAAGAGGAAAACAAACCTTTTTAAAGAATGTAGTCATCGACAAATTCTTTACTTTCCTCTTTACAATCAATTATATTGGAGTCGGGGATAATCTAGTTTATTCAGTGCGGTTCTAAATTAGGTTAAAAGAAGCATTAACCAAACGCAACCAAGAAACCTGTCAAGCCAACCGGTTTATGTTTCTCTTCCTGAGTTCTTGTAGATTGATTATGCATCAGTTGCACTTGTGAACTCATGCACTGTTCAAATTACATTGACAGGATCGCTGGATGATGAAAGTGCTTATCCATAACGTTTGTCCTCAGGAACCTGAACTGAGTAGTTCATATGGAAGCAAAAGGATTGAGAAGAGAGTAATTCTATTACAACACATCTATTTAATTATAACGACTAACTTAATCAAGTGTATAGTTACACTGCAGGCACAACTTTCATCTTGTACAACACATCTATTATAGGTACAGGGCGTAAATTTTCATAAAATTAGTTCTATACGGGCTAGTATTATAGGGAAGCAAATTCTTCTTGTACCATTATACTTTGAGAAACTTGATTGGAAGCTGGAACTCAAACGAGTAAATAGCATGTCGTTGCATCATGAGACAGCGTGTTGCGGGAGAGGTTGAAATTCATTGCTCACTTGGTGGGTTGAGAGATGGGGATGGATTGAGAGATCTCAGAATCATCCAAGAAGGTGATGAGCCAAAACCATGATGAGGAGGTGAAACCCTCAAGCAGTTTCGAGAGATCAACTTAACTTCACTTGTAGGTGAGCAATTGCTGTTCAGAATTTCAGGAGTTTCATCTTCTGGAATTACCTTAAGATGCTTCTTATATTTAGGTTGGTGGTAGAAAAAATCTGTTCTAAACTTTTAGATGGTGCGTATTTGTGTTGATGGACCAACATCTCAAAGGGAAGATCCTTGGAGCTGCCCACTAATGGGGATTTGCAGATGAACTGGAGACCTAAACATGTATAAAACTTTTATCTTTAAAACAGACGACATGATCAGTACAAATGCCATGCTGGACTGATAATATTTTAAAATATCATACCTGGAATTTTGAGAAGGTGGCATAAGATCTGGGTGCTCTTCACCCTTTTTTATTACATCAAGTAAATTCAGGTCTGATGCATCCTCGTGTATTTTAGATTCCTCCCATTTCAGGTCATCTTCTTTAACTCTTATAATTAGTTCAAAATAATTAAAAATAAATAAAGAATATTAACCCTTTTATTAGTGAAAAAGCAAGAGCATTATTCAAAACACAGCCATAATGAGATAATTTTGGAAACTAAGATAACTAACTTTGAATCAGTTAATTAAATTGCTAGGACATGTGTGGGAGCATGGAGAATATTACAACACTTACCACTCTTGCAATCAAAAGTGTTTTTACATCCTTCGCATCAACAATAGGAAGAGCTACCAACATCACCCTTTGTACACAAGTAAAATTTCATGTTAGATGAGGTTACAAACATTGCACGTAGAAAGAGACAAGTGGTAAATCAAGAAGCATTTGCAATATTAACCTGAAAGCATTCACAATATTTCTTTAAGCAACTTGATTTTTTACAGTTGCATCCTCTTTTATGCCTGGCTGAAACTGGAGTTTTTGTTAGTCTCCTCTTCATTAATTTTTGCGAAGGCTTTGCATCGTTGTGGCTTTTTACCTTACAAATGAGACCATACTCGAACAAAATAGAGCAGTGAGTTTGGATGCTGTGATGCCAGTGCAATTTATAAAACAAAATAGCACTATAACTTAGGAGAATTCCTTACCCCAAATTCAGAGGCAGAATCCAAGTTTCTTATCACTTTGGGAGCAAATGCAAGAGGGTTGCGAGACTCAATCTGTCCGCGTGTTTCCAGAACAGTGCCTTCATTACCAGGATTGTTAAAACAATCTAGACACAAACAAAGCTTAATACAATAGAGACCAGCAGCAAGGCATTCACAATAACTGTACAGATAACAAGATCTTGTAAACATACAATAACCACAATATAAGCTTGTATCTAATTCAATTTCTAGTGTGAAACTTGATATCTATTTTATATCATCTAGAAAGGGAGCCGTTAAGTATGGCTAGGAGAAGAAAACCAAGGCATACTGTTTAAATCCACTATAATCAAGATTCTGACCCTTGTTTTCAAAGGCCAATTTAGAATCATCGAGCATCGGAATCAATGAGATTAACTAGCCTTCAGGCTCTGCCTATTTTCATATTTATTGCTATTACAGTAGCATTTATCATGCTACAGAAAATGAAAGAATTAGCTGATGAATTTTGAGTAGTTAGGTCCTCCAAAAATCAGACACATGACTGCTAAAAGTAAATTTAGGAAAGACAGCTTTGCCATTCTTGCAGCAGTGAGAGCATTCAAGTGCAAACCAATACCCCTTCCAGATAATGCAGATAATGTCTTTCCCTTTTCTGTCCTCCTAGGAGCTGCATGCTTTTCCATGTAGGCACCATTATGATCTGATTGTGACGAGGTTGAACTACTATTAGATTCAAAGGCTAATTTCTTTTTATGAGCTCCCATCTCAAAAACCAGGCATCGCCTTCGTATTTTATGCTGCTGCTCAAAATAAGCTAAAGATGTTTAAAAACAGTGATTAATATTAAACTGAATGAAGAATAAATTAGTCTCTATGTTGTACTGAGGAATATTGGATTTCATGTAATCGTAATTAATAATAGAACAGAAAATCTACCTGGCTGCTGGCATCATCATAATTAGCCAACATAAAAATTTCCTTTAAGGTTGTGTTTGGTTCCAGAATAAAAATTAGAGGTAAGTTTTAAGAGGTTAAATGTTAAGGGTATAATGTGGTTGAAGGGTAAAATGTTGAAGATGTTTGGTATATGCGTAAAAATTATGTGTAATGCTAGGATCCAACAAAATTATAATCAAGTTTTAAATTAAACATAATAAAAGATAATACATAATGTATATATTTGTGAGACCCACTGATTATATGTAGAGAAAAGAAAACAAAATGAATAGTTATTTTGAAAAAAGAAAACACAGATGCACAAGTCCCAAAAATCCCCTTCCAAAACATTTTTGTTATCCACCACTAAAATTTCCCAAACAGGGTTGGGTTAACATTTTACCCCCTTTAACCCCAAACCAAACACGCAACCTAAATAACAAGGTCAACTTTGTGTCCTACAAACAGCAGAAGAACTACATTAAGGTTTATTGAAGCTTTGGTTAGTGATGGTATCAAGAATTTATTCTATATGCATGTAAACTTAATACCTTTTAATTTCTACCTTGGAGTGCACTTGGACCTTGGCCTAATTAATCTTTTAAGTACCACTTACCTTCTATGTTCTTCCATTGCGAAATTACTCTTCCATGCTTATATTTCATACTGAAAGTCAATCCTGTTCAAAATAACTCATGATGCTACTCCAGTAAACTAGTGAAACACAAAGGAAAATTTTTCTGACTAGCATAATTTGAAGCACATTTGCAATTTCTTTCTTTCATTCAATCCTTGTGTACATTATCAAATCAGCCATTTTTGTCAATGTTCTGCAGGCATAAAAAGCCTCTGGTGTGATTCTAACAGTTATACCAGAGCCACAGACTTCTCTGAAAACACGTAATGATCACCACAGTTTTTTATGAACATTTATATGACAACAGACAAACTTGCAGCTGCAATAAGAGTCTTCTAGCAGATAGCTTGTTGATTACAACAAAGCATTTTGCAGGTTCAATGAAAATTGACCAAGGAGAAAAATTGTTCTCAGAAAAATCATCAACATCAATGCCTACACATGTATTGTTACTCATTTATCATCAAAACAGATAAGTATACAATTCTAAATGAACAAAAAAAATACTAAGGTTTGCTTATAGGAGCCACTCCTTCAAATGCTGCCCATCTCATCCTATTTGTCTGTGACAACTAACAACAACACTGCCGTGAAACTTGTAATCTTACGAAACACAAAACAATCATGATAAGCCGAGATTGGAGTTATTTGTAAGAGTGAGATTATAACAAGAGTCCGTTGACGTTGAGAGTCTACAGGTGTTTCGAAATTGATGGGTACACATTTATCAAGATAAATGACACATAGATCAATCATGAAAGGCTTTCAGGAAGTGAACAGAACATTAACTCGGTTATATTAATTAATTTTTAGGTTACTCACAGAACTCAGCTTGAAGATGTTTACATGGTATTGGGCAACAACCATCAGAACATAGGTGCAAGCAAATAGTCTTAGTTCTTAAGTTTTTACCTTGCTGATAGACTGGCAGTTCTTCCCCTTAACATCGACTGTTGCAGACGCATCAGTAACTAATGGTTTATCTAGTAAAGTGCTAGGAAGTACAGATGGAGTCTGATCTACTTCGTTCTGTTCTCCAAATTCTTTTGGCTGAATTCCCGGATCTCCCATATCATAATGCTGAAAAGAACCTGCACAATTGGAAGTTTCTGAATCATTATTGTTATCCTGTGGAACCTGTAGAACATTTGAGATAAAAGATATGGTCCCAGGATCCACCATTTTTTGCTCCTCAGCAGATTCCTCATCAAAGGATGGCTCAAAGGTCAAGATATCAGCTACATCAGAAATCAGAGCCACCCAATCACATCCTGGTTCATCTTTATTTTGCCTAGTTTGACCAATTTTACGTAAATCCCTTTCACTTTCATATGATTGATATCTTTCATTTAAATTGCCTGCCATCTCTGGCTCGGTAATTGCATTGAGAGGCACCATGATCATGTTACCACCTGAGCTAGCACAACCATATTTCAAGGCTTTTCGCTCCTCGGTTGCTAATTCCAAGTGCTCACTGGGTGGCTTAGTAATAACCCCTTTACCTGAATTCCCAGTAATGAAGCATTCTAATTGTTCAACGCTCAAACCAGTTGATTTAGCAGCCTCAAAATTCCCTTCACTTGTGCTGTTTTCATCTTTGCTTTGAAGGAGCTCAGGTTTTGAGGGCTCTGAGAATCAGTCCCTAAGAGAGGAAACAACTCTAAGTTAAACTAGTGTATTTAACAACAATTGTTGTACTTTTGATCCTGGTTCTGTTGAACAAAGCCAGGCAATCCGTTTTACCTTCTAGTAAATGATCTGGTGTCACACTGGGAACTTAGCTGAGGTAAAGCGAATACAGAAAGTGGGGATGCAAATGATGGCAAGTTGAATGCTTGAACAGTGTGTATGGATTTGACTAACTCAATTGGCGAGAGATTGTTGATGTAATTAAACACAGGAGAATCCTGCAAGGTTACCAAATCATTACTTCTTAGAAGCAGCAGCCTTAGAACCTGACTATTTACGAATGATAAAGAACCACCACAATGAAAGGAAATTACAATTTCCAATTAATCAAAAGACAACAAACCCAAAATCTTTAAAGTTGCATACTTTCCAAACCTTGAACAAAATCTGCAAAAAGGAAATCTTTCATTTTTCTTTTACCATTTATTTTCTTCTTTTAGCTCAGTTGGAACCCACGATGGATTCCATACTCATTAAAATGATAGCAATTTACCCATATCCTTCAAATTAACATAGATAAACAAAAACTCCAAAGCCCTAAAAGGTTAACAGTGAAAAAACTCTAAAGGACCCAAACCCACTAAAATCCATATCAATTCAGACAAGTATACACAGACACGAAACAAAACATCATGTAAACTTAAAAAAAAGCAACCATAATCTCAACTTTGAAGCAAAATAACCCAGAAAAAAAAAACCATAACCCATGATTCTACCCTCAACATGAGAAAGAACAGAGACCCAAAAGACCAGCAAATAAAAACCCACACATAATTATGCATTTAACACGAAAAAAAGATAAAGAAAATAAATAAATAAATAAGGGGTTTAAAGAAAGTAGACCTCGAATTGAGAGAGGGGGTTAGTGGAGGGGATTAGGTTCTTATTGGGTGTGTTTAGCTCCATTGGAACTACACTGCACTTCTCCTCTTCTACCTCTCAAGGATTCTCACTTTCGAAGTTGAAAACACACAAGTCCTGCTCTCTCTCTCTCTCTCTCTCTCTCTCTCTCTCTCTCTCTCACACACACACACACACACACAGTAAAATGTCTCTATCTTTCCTTGGGTGACTCTGTCTCACACACAAGAAAGAGAGAAGAATTGAAGTGAGAGAAGGAAAGAGAGAGAAGAGCTGGGAAGGCGGGAAAGAAAGCATAAATTTTTTTTTAATGGTTTGTTTGTTTGTATCTTTATTCATCATAAAAAAATATATATATTATTCATGAAATATAACTTATATATAATGAAAACTTAAATTGTAAACACTATTAGTAAAATTATAAGTAAATTATTTTATCTTTAAATTTATGTAAAAATTTAAATATAATTTAAATAATTTTAAAAATATTAATATACATAGATTTTTATTAACTAATAATTATCTAATTTAACAAATAACATGCATGCTAGTAAAACGCCATTACCAATCAACTCAACGAATGAGAGATCACGTGCAAGGCAGTTTTAATGTTTTTTTTAATTATATTAAAATAATTTATTTTTAAAATTTTATTTTTTACATAACATATTAAAACAATTTTATATAAAAACAATTGAATTTTAATCGATCACAATTTCAAACAACTAAGTCTTTATTTGATATTATATTCTAAGCAGGATTGAGCAAATTTTAAATTTTTTTATTTTAAATTTTTTTTATTTTTCAAAAATAATTTTAAAAAATATTATTTTAATATATTTTTAAACAAAAAATACTTTTAAAAAAACATCTAATACTTTTAAATAACCAATGCGTAGATTAATGAACAGAATAGATGAACACAAGATAAGATTGTGAGGTTGCTTTCGAATCCACACCATGAAGAGCCCGTTTGGCTACGAGGTAGAGGTTGTGTTTCTTTAAAAAGGCACTAAGCAAATGTTTGGTTAAGAAAAAAAAGTTGTTTACTGTGCATGGATCCCTCAATTTATTGCGTGCTAGACGCAGGGAAATGAAAAGCAGCAAATTGCTGCTTTCTGCACGGCCAAACTTAGGCTGTTGTTCAGTGAATAGTGGAGCATGCCTTCACTGTTCACTAAACAAATTTTTTTTTTTGAAACAGTGGAGGCATGAGGCATGCCTCCACTGTTCGCTGAATAGGTTTTTTTTTTTTAAATCAGTGTAGTTAATTGATTTCACTCGCACTGTTCACGTGAACGTGAACAACAATTTTTTTTATTTTTTTTAAATTAGTTTAAGGTGAATTAAATTGTAATCTTAATTTTATTCTTGATAATATTTTATCTAATTTTATAGTTATTGTCGGATGAATTTTATACGTAATGAAATTGTAGATAGTTTTTTGTTAAAGTAATTTTTTTAAGTGTGATCTATTTCATGATATAATAGCAATAGTTAAATCCATAAAATTTAAATTAAAAACCATCAATATTAATATATATTTTTTAAAATTATTTTATAACTTCAATTTTAAAAGCATTTTTAACCAAACACATTAAAACTATTTTTTTAAAAAAAATTATTTTATAACCTCAATTTCAAGAGCATTCTTAACCAAACACGTTAAAACTACTTTTTCTTCAATCTCAATTTCAACCACAATTTTAACCAAATATCTATTTTTTCAAACCAACCTCAATTAAAAATATTTTTTATAAAATAATTTTTTTAAAACTATAACTACAATAATTACCACACAATAATTACCACAGTATCAAAAACACTCAAGCTATTCTTTCAATGGAAAAGGCATGAAGAAACCAAGGAATCCATCGAGAAAATCAAAACCCCTTTCCTAGACAACAACAGTCTACTAAATCAAGGATGAAGAACTGGTTGCATGAAAGATTGATTAAAAAAAACACTTTATGAGGCTAAAATTTGGTTAAGTAACGAGGGCCA
>Ga0325402_1003920_pt1 | contig 13633 bp, 11 predicted proteins | sample PopdelMetagenome_22_FD_207212 | JGI IMG/M metagenome (GOLD analysis project Ga0325402, IMG submission 207212) | Populus deltoides microbial communities from Bellville, Georgia, United States - Xylem-PdKOR-R3 | ecosystem: Host-associated > Plants > Phyllosphere > Stem > Wood/Secondary xylem... | reverse complement strand
CATTCTTTCTGAAAATTCTTCTTCTCTACAAACTCTTCTTATTTACAAAAATAAACAACCTTTAAAGAATCTTGTATAGAGCAAAATAGCTTGCTTAATGTGCTCCCCAACTCCATCAAAGAAGATGGAAGATTTTACAGTGTTAACAACCAACCCTGACATCCTGCCAAAAGCCAATAGTTGTTGAAATATAATATCAATGAAGGACATATCACCTCTGCAAAGTAGAAGGATGTCATCTGTGAAAGCCAAATGGGATATGCTAAGGTTGCTGCACTTTGGGTGAAAACAAAAATTATCCCTTTTGTGCTGCTAAGTGAAGCATTCTAGAAAAATACTTCATACACACTATTAATAGGTAAGGTGATAATGGATCACCTTGCCTAACACCATATTTGCATGCAAAAAACCCAAACAAATCACCTAGTTGTTGTTGTTGTTGTTGTTAATAATATGATTATTATGATTATTATTATTAGTGATGTTGTTGTTATTATTGTTGTTGTTGTTGTTCTGATTATTCAAGTAAACTTGAGCCAGACATATTTGTCAGATTCAAGTAATGTGGGTTTAAAAATTATTTATAAACAGAATATAAATATTTTATAAACATCAGATCATCACAAAAATCTAATTTAATGTTTCAAATTTAAAAATCTAAATCATATCTTCCAATTGAAATAATTTATTTTTTATGTTTATGAATTTATTATTTATTTAATATAAATTCTATCTTCTATTATTGTTGTTGTTCAAATATACTTGAGTTAGATATATATGTCAGATCTAAGTAACGTAAGTTTAAAAAATATTTATAAATAACAAATCATCACAAAAATCTAATTTCATGTTTTAGATCTAAAAATTCGAATCATATCTTTTCATTGAAATATTTTATTTTTTATGTTTATAAATTTATTATTTTTTCAATAAAAATTTTACCTTCACTTTTTTTTAACTATATTTAGAAAATCTCATAATTTCACGTGAGATTTTAAAACCAAAGAGGTTCATATATACTCTCTTCCATTTCTCTTTGATTGTGTTTAATGAAACCACAAGAAATTGTCTAGAACGTCATGTCATAACATGCTAGCCATTAAAATAACTCTTTTCATAAATGATTCTATATGTTATAATTTATTTTTAATGTTCTAGACTTTCGATAAACTCCATCAGCTTTCACCTAACTTCATTTAAATAAAAGATAATTGATGTCGGCATCATGATATTGATTAAAATTTTATTTCTTAACCATAATATTAATTAGTTATTATGATTTAGAAGTGCAATATTTAATATATATCTAAATTCTGACCCGCGAGCAAAAGTGTGATATTTCATCAAGATTTTTTTCCTTCACCTATTTTTTTTTTTAAAATTCATATGGTAATTGCCTAATTCCTCCAAATAAAAACACAAAAAAAATAGAAAGATAAATCTAAATTCAATGATGAAATATATATATAAAATGTTATTTATAGAAAAATATTGCGTGAACATAATCCAAATTTCTGAATTGTGCAAACAAGGGAACTGCCCGCTGTCCGAAACACTTTCGTTTGGCACACATGAAATCACCAAGATATCCTCGAAAAAATCAAAAGACCACACAACCACCATGAAGCCCATTTCCGTCATTTCCAAATCTCACCATTGGTCATAGCCATAGGACAGTGCCATCCATTTCTCTGCAAAGCCCTCTACCGACCTCTCAATTCTCATTTCTAGCAAACAGAGGAGGAGGAGGAGGAGGAGGAGGAGGAGAAGAGAGTAATTATCTCCAAAATTCATGGGCAAAAAGGTAAAATGGAGCTGGACCGCCGCTTTAGTAGGAGCAGCATCGGCTACAGCAGCCGTGGCTCTAATCAGTGCCAAGCCAAAAGACCCAACTTTTCATTTGATCAAAATCAACTTCACTTCCTTCAAGCTCAGGTTTCCAGTCATCGACACCGATGTGATACTCACCGTACACGTCACCAACCCCAATATCATACCCATCCACTACTCCTCTACCATCATGTCGATCTTCTACGACGGCTCTCTCATCGGTTCGGCTCAAGTCGAAGCAGGGTCTCAGCGTTCGAGGTCTTGCCAGATACTTGAGCTCACGGCCCGGCTTGATGGTGTCGAGCTGATGGCTAACCATTCCGTGAAGTTTTTCAGTGACGTGGCAAAGAGGGAGATGGTGCTTGACGCTAAGGTGGATATCGGAGGTACGGCTAGGTTGTTGTGGTGGGGCCATCGGTTTAATGTACACGTGGATAGTCATATAACCGTTGACCCTTTGTTTCTTGATATTATCGATCAAGAAAATAAGTCACGTCTTGATGTTTTTCTTGCTTGAATGGGAATGTTGTAATTGTAGTAATGAGTTATTGCAGGTGGATGTGTTTGTGCTTGAAGTTTGAAGATGAAAATGAAATATCTTGGAATCTTTGGCATGAGATGAAAGCAATGTTGGATGTCGGAAGGTGTTAATTAGAAGATAATTATGATAATTGAATAATTAAGAAAAACTTAAAAAATAAAGGTTAACATATATATATTTATTAGTTAGCCAATTCAATTCTTGAATGCAATTAGAATATAAATTATTTTTAATTTTGTTTATTTTACGATTAAGTTGTTTAGTTACTTGATTATATTTTTTCAATTAAATTACTTAATAGCTAGAATTAGAATTGATCATACAAAATTAGTAATCTTGCTTGTGTTATGTCATGGGAAGGATTTAAAGTTAATTCTTAATACAATAGAAGAAGTTATCAATAATAATGTACATATTTAATATAATGAATTTAAAAATATATATACTAATAAATGATTAAAAAATAATATTACAGTTGGAAGTTGATACTTCTACAGAAAACACACGACAACAAAATGAAGCATTCTGGCTATGGAAACGGCATGATGCAGGTAGCAATGCACTCAAGCAAAGGAAGAACAAAGACAAAAGGAGAAGGCATCTTGTTGCCCTCCCCCCAAGAACAAGATAGCATGCTTGAACAAAAGGAAAGCACAGGCAAAGCAATGCTGATTTTATAAGCGACTGCGTGCTTCTGCTTGAATTCAAAAGGCTAATTCAAGAGAACAAGCACTAATGGAACAATACCAAAAAAAATGACAGAGAGTGAGAACAAGGGATCAAAGAAAGCAAAAGCAAGATCTGTCCACTTGCCTGCCAGATAAGGTAAAACCTAACCAGCAGGCAGCATTCGACAATAATCGGGGGAATTCCATGCCAGTTTTGCAGGATTATCTGCTCCATCCCAAGGAGAATCCGTTAAAAAAAGCTATATAATTTAGCTCTAATTGGCTAGCATCACACAACTAAGGCGCACAACAGCCTCAAATTTCTCATAAGTTAAACACAACTTGCTCCAAATAACTACCAGCTATAGGCATAATTCTCCTCAAATTGAAACGAATAAACTCATCACAAACTCTAAAACCATCTCCTCTCATTATTCAATCACACCCCACTGAAATGGAGTAGAAAAGCAAGAGAAGAGGATTTCAAGATAGCTCTACGCATCAACTTTATTGCACACTCTCTTCATCTCTCAACTGTTGCAACTAAAACATTGCAATGGCCCCAGATGAATCTCCGCACCAAACCTACAACTATTCAATCATTTTACCTATTAGCAATTCCGCCTAGAAAAAAAATCTGTCTCGACGGCAATCTTTAAACGAAAGCAATGAATAATGTAAAACTTACCTACCACACAAAGACACAAACAGCAATAACATCCACAATTACAATCCATGTACTTTCAAGATTCCTTTCCTTCCTCTATTAACATCTCAATTTCACAGCAATATAAGAAACCAATCTGAAAAATAAGATTAACCACAATTTCAGGGAATCAAATTCTTGAATGAAATCAGCATTTTTTTTTCCCAAAGCACTGTACATGATCCACAAATACCTAAATCAATTTACCCCCGCCAACTCCATTTTCCGATTCCGAAATATCAGTCCTGAGTTAAAAACCAATACAAATTACACTAAGAAACTTCGTCTTCTGCTTCGTCTTACTCCCAATCAGTGAAGTTCTCCACTCAGGCATACACATTACATCGCACGGCACCACCAGTCAAGTTCCCAGATCGACCATTCCCTGAAATCCCAACTGCCACATCATTACAATAAACCCTAAGCAACCTTCTTCTTGCCCAAAACCCTTCAGCCTTAAACCCCGCATCAGCAACAATCCTCAAATTAAAACTCACCAATCCACGCCCTTCATCAGAATTAATCTGACTCACCGTCCGCTCGCCGATATAAGAACTCGTCGCCCCATATTCCACATCGATATCAGTGACATTCCTTTTGCCCTGTCTGAACGGGGGAATCCTCGTCCGGGACAAGAACTCCGATTTATAAAAGATCGAAGTCTGTATCTCATTGTACGAGATTTTCATCTTCTTGTTCGGATTAGAAACCTGAAACCTGGCGTTCCAGGTACCAGTCACAGTGGAGGACGATGAGGAGACATTAAAGTTGGAGATAGAGAGAGAGGTGACGCGAAATTCAGGGAAGTGGGGTCGGATGACTAGCCAGCAAATGAAGAGAATGGTGAAAAAGATGCCTGTGAAGATGATGAGAGCGATAATTAAGCGGCGGAGGAAGATGGCGCGTTGGTTAGGGTAAGTTTGGTTGGTGTTGTAGGTGTAAGGGTAAGTTGGTTGATGTGGTGGTGGGGCTTGGTAAGGATAGGCAGAGCCTGCCGGTGGTGGAGGGTGGTGGATGCCGTTTGGGACAAAAGGGTAGCCGGTTGCGGGCCTGGAAGGGTCTGAAGACGCCATTTTCCCTGAATTTTCGAAGATTTTTGGAGTCTGAAGAGTCTTTATGTGCTAAGTTTGGAATCTTGCGAGGGGGAGAGAGAGAGGTGGGGTTTGGAGATGGGCTGGGCTATGGATTGTGAACCGTCTAGGATTAGATGGGAAGCTTTGATGATAAGCAACATTAGGATTTGTCTTCATTTCTTTCCCTTTTTTGATTGCTAGAGTTCAGAGTTTAATTGGTGAGGGAGAAGAAGATTTTTTTTTTGGATTCGTTTGTTTATTGGAAAATATTTTTTTTTTTAGAGTGAATTCCGGAAAAAGTAAATTCAAGGAAAATATTTTTCGATGTTTGGTAGTGTAATGAAAAATAAGTTAGAAAACACTTTCCAGTGTTTGGTTATGTCATGGAAAATAAGCTGGAATATAACTTATTAATGTTTTATTTTTCTCAAGTTTATTAAAATAATGAGGAACAAATCTTATAAATTAAAAAGTTGAATGAGAATGAAATTTAAAAAAATATATAATTTCATAAATTATCTCAAATAAAATAAATAATAATCAAAATAATAGAGATCAAATCTAAAAAATTAAAAACAAATGAAAGGTGAATAAATTAAAATAATAATAATTAACATTTCATAAATTATTTTTAATAAAATAAGTAACAATCAAAAGAATGAGGACCGAATTTGATAGATAAAAAATTTCAATAAAAAAAATGATAAGGAAAAAGCAAATAGCAATTATAAAAATAAGGACTAAAATTAATATAAAAATTAAATTTTAAGAGATGGAATTAAAAAATAAATATACAAAACAAATTATATATAGCAATCAAAAGTTTGAGGATCAAATTTGATATAATCAGCAAATAATGACATTTCTAAATTTTTCATAACTTCCGGAAAGTGTTTTTCGCTCAAATTTTCCAGTAAAACACTTTCCTGAAAACCAAGCCAAATTTTCCTTTGACTGGAAAGTGTTTTCCGTTAACCAACTTTTCTAATGGCAAACAAACACAGGAAAGTTTGGAAAGTGGTTTCCCGGAAACCACTTTCAGGAAAACAAACACAGTCAAAAGGGAAAACACTTTCCTGAAAACTAAACCAAAATTTTCTTTGACTGTAAAGTGTTTTCTGTTGACCGGAAAGTGTTTTCCGTTGACCAACTTTCTTAATGACAAACAAACACAGGAAAGTTTAGAAAGTGGTTTCCCGGAAAGTGAATTCCGAGAAACAAACATGGCCTTGGATTTAGTTTGAAATTAGAATTAGTTCTCTCTCTCAAAATATGTAAAGAAATTAAGATTTTGTTTTATGTGATTTTTATAATTTAAAAGTTATTTTTATAAATAAAATAAATATATAAATAAGAAGATGGGGTTTTGACCTAGAACTTCAAGATTTAAATTATTAAAATTCTTCAATTTTTTATTTTAATATAGGAAATATATATGTGAAATATTTTAATATAGCTAAAGGACTTGTTATATAAAAATTGTATTATTTGAGAAATAATTAGTGATAATTGGAGGATAGAGAAACAAAAAAATTATTTTGATCACAAAACAATATTTATTTTTAATTAGAATAGATATGATTTTATCTTTTATTTTTATGTCTAAATCTCTTGTCAAAGTAAATTTATAAAATAAGTATATAAAATTTCTTCTCATACTTCAATTTGATGATTAAATAACTATTAATTAATAGCTACTCTACAAAATATCTACATGCAATTGAGGATAGGGAGAAACAAAAATCTATTTTTGATAAAGAAATATATTTCTCTTTGAATTAGATTAAATGTGAACTTACAAAATAATTAATAATATATAAGTGTTATAAAATTATTTTATTCTCAATTCAATGGTAAAATACAAACACACGTCGGTATTCTAGTAAACCCATTTACTTACTAGATGTTATTAATATATTATTTTCAAGGATATTCTTCATCATCGAATTAAAAAATAAATATTGCAATTTTTTTTTTTATTTTGTTTTTTCGTTTTTGAAAGTTAAATGTGGGTCCACAATTCACAATAGAGTGGCCCATCCCATTGATATTGTGGGTTCATAGTGTTTGTTTTGGAAAATTTCTCTGCGTTAAGTTGGTATTCCTCGAAACAGAAGGAAACCCAAAGCGTTATAAATCACGACTCCCAAAACTCGACTCCCGCTCCCCTTCAGAAACCTCCCATGTCTCAACCAACCACCACCACCAAAATCCCCAAACTTTACTCAACAAAAGCCAAAGTATACGACTGCATCGTATTCTTTCTCTTCATCACAGTATCATTCATACTAGTTGTTTCCGTTCCAGTCATAACTCGTGGCGTCATCTTTCTTCAGCCTGAAACCCCCCAATTCAATGTCAGCTCCTCCTCCCTAACAATCCTCAATGTATCCTCTAACGCCATAACCGCAAACTTCAACGTTACCTTCTCCACGAAAAACCCAAATAGGAAAACCATGTCTTATGAAAAAGTCGTTGCCTTGTTGCTTTATGGGAATGGAAGTCTCTCTACCATCACTCTTCCACCGTTTCACCAACCTGGGAAAACCCAGAAAACATTACAGGCTGCGTTTCCTAGCTTGTTTTTTCAGGTTAAAGATAACTCATCTTCTAGAGGTGCAGCTGTGAGTTTGACAACGGAGTTGCATGCCAAGGCAAAGTATGGAGGGTGGACGTGGCCTGTCGAGAAGGATTTGATCAAGGCAGCGTGTGATGATGACGTGAAGGTTGAATTTCCTTCCAATGTGACAACGTTGGTGTTTGGTTCCAGTGAGTGTGATGTCAATGGGCAGTGGAAAAGAATTGTGACCAGATGCAGCAGAATATTTAGGAATTACATCTATGTTGTGTCAATTGTTTTGTTCATCCTGTTTGTTTCACTCTAGGGTTTTTTTGAGTCTTTTCATGCTTAATTTCCTGCAATTACTTATATTTTCCCTCTTTCTAGCCATTCAAATTCTGTTTTCCATTCGTATATAAAAGAAAGAAGAATCTTGAGAGTCCAATTTTTGGTGAGTATTTATGAGTTTCAAGCATGGTAAGGGATCGAATTTAACATGGAATTAATGGGATTTTTACGTCCAAGGATATGCCAATGGCTAAGCAACGATTGGAAATTAATTTGGAATGGATTTATTAGACAATTTTAATAGGAGAAGATTTAACAGTGAATTGAATTGAGCAGCTCCTGCTGATCTACCACCATTATTTCCCTCTTTACTCTATAGTGCATCCAATCATTAATTATATTCTATCAATGCACGCATCATTGAGGATTTTTTTTTTTTCCAGTTATGTGCAATAGAGTTATATGTCCATGTCTGCTAGCATTCTGCATTTCATGTGCTTCCCCAACATTTCTTGTCTATTTATTTGCTCCTTGACCTCCCTAGCTCGGCATTCCCTTTCAATGGTAAAAAAATGTAGTATTTTGTTCCACCACTTTCATATATAGTAGTTTCTTTGGAATATCATTACATCAATAAATCTTGATGCCATACGATACAGAATTGATGAGTAACAATCAGCCTACAAAAGATTTTTGCTTGCCTATACCATATACCAGATTATATATCACGCAAACTAATACAAATAAAAATAACATAAGAAGGATAACAAGGATAATAATACAAGAATTTTGAAACAAAAAATCACACAAAAACCTTAATTTATAATGTTATTACTAAATATTTTTTTCAAGGAATATGTTTTTTTAAAGGGTTTATAATTCTTTAACTAAACCCAAAAACTAACCTAGACAAACTAGAAAACTTAAAAATAAAGGAAAAGTAATAAAAATCCTAAACAAACTAGGAAAACATAAAATTATTAAACATATTATTCAATTTCCTAAACTAAATAGGAAAAAATAAAAAAATAAGGGAAAATAATTTCCCTTGAAAACCTCCTACATTAGTCTCCTTCGATTGAGAAAAAACTCATCATCGAGCTTAAATCATAGTTTTGAAACCCGGCCCGGCACGACAGGCCGACCCGGGGTTGAAACCAGGCCGGGCTTAAGAAAAAATAGGAAAAGTCAAAACCCGAGATGACCTAGCTGACCCGGCAAGACCTAGTCAAAAACTCTATTGCAACTCGTTAACTTTTGTTTTTTTTACTAAAATGACGTCGTTTTGATTTTAAAAAAAATCAAAATTGACCCGGGCGACCTGGTCAAAACCTGGAACCCGGGCCTTAGACCAGACCGGGTTTAAAACTATGGTTTAAATTACTCTTGTCTCGATCTCGTGGATGTCTAATGAAGGCTTTTCAATCTCTTTTCTTTTTTCATTTCAAGAGTATAATAATTTTGTATTTCAACTTCAGTCTCTTCATCTTAAAATTTGTATAAAAAACAACAATTAACAAATTGTTTCATTTCTATTAGCTTTTGGAGTAATAAATTTCAAACCTCAAACTTACTTCATTAATATGTGTTGTATCCACAAAACCATCAAAGATAGAAGTCGAGAATGGGTAATCAAATCCTGGAATGAACTCTCTACATATATGGTGATCAATACACCATAACGAGTAAAAATACCAAAGAATATGAATGTGTACCCATCAATTTTATTATCTAATAGTCAACATCCAAGAGCGAATAATAGATAGCCTTGTTTTGGGTGGAGTTCCCGAATAAAAGATGATGAATTCATAATTATGAAATACAAGTCCCAACATAATCCAACAAAATTGTCCACACATCATTAATATGCCACAAAAAAAATACTAAATTAATATAACAAGAAACATGAATGTATACCCACCAATTATATTACTTGATATTCAATATCTAAAAATAGAATCCAATAACAGATAGCCTAATATTGGGTTGTGTTCTCAAATAAATACATTGTTATTGAATACAAGTCTCAACATAATCCAACAAATATGTCCACACATCACTAATATGCCAAAAAAAAAACAATACCAAAATAATACACTTAGGAACACAAATATGTACCCACCAATTTTATTATTCGATAATCAACATGATGTGTACTCGATGGGTAAGAACCTTAAAACCCACAAACAATATAGAAATAATCCAAGAAAGCTAAAATTAAATTGATAAAGACTTGACCTAATAATACCTAAAACAAGAAACCAAAGTTATTGGATGAAAACTCACGCCCTTTGAATATAAAGAATCAAGAATTGAAAATATAAGGGTAATAACATCATTAAACACTTAATTAATATTTTTTAAATTGAAAAAGTTATTGGCACGTGTGAAATCTCTTGGTGGTTTAAAATGTGCTTTCTCCATCTTATTTTATTTTGTATCGTCTCCTCTTCCTTCTTGGATGATGCGTGTCAGCTTACGGTGACTGGTTTATCACCGTTTAGTCTTTTTTTTTCCCCTTCATCTCTCTCTTCTACCTCGAAAAATAAGCTATGGTTTTCATTGTTATTGGTCTTTCAAATTAAATCTTTTTTTATTTTATTTTTTTATTTGTTCTTCTCTCTTTTCTTATATTTTTTTTCAATTTAATCTTTCAATTCTAATCTACGATATATTTTTTTTTAATTTGGTCAACTTTCTTTTGATTTCTTAGTTTTTTTCCATGGCTTTTTATTAGAACTTTTATAGTTTTTTTATTTTATCCTTCAAATCAAGTTTATAATTTCTGTTTTTTTAGTAGCAATAGAAGGAGGAGGAGGAAGAAGATTAACAATAATAGAACAATAATAGTAGTGGTAGTAATAGTATTAGCAGCAGCAGTACCAACAACAACAACAACAACAACAAGTAATAGTAGCAGCATCAGTAGTAGTTGTTGTGGTGGTGGTAGTGTGGTGATAATTTCTCATTCATTGTTAGATTTGTTGGAAATTGTGTTTTGCTATTTTCCTTGTATGGTACTTCCAGTCTAAGAACTAGGATTTTGAATTTGAAAAGTTGAAATGGCCCAAAGTCTTCTTTTTTTACCTTATTTTTTTCTTCTAATTTCATCGTTAAACATTAGTTTTTTTAAAATAAAAGTCTTTGTGATTTTTTAAAATTTATTTTCTATAGGATTAACTCAATCTCATAACTTGGGTCGCAAGTTTTACAGGTTAACATAAGTTGGTTCACCTTTTATTACCCAGTTTACATATCTATAATCCTACCTCAAGTTAACTCGATCATGGTTTTTTATCGACCCAGGGAAAAGGTCTCCGAAAAGACCCGATACAGAAGGTCAAGTAGTTGTGTCCGATGGTTCTCACGGTGCATCATTACCCTTAATTGGTGTTAAAGGAAAGACATCAACTAAATATTGGAGTTTATCGCAATTACATTGGAGAAATCAATTTAAATATCGCAGTTGCAGCAATAAAATGATAGGAACCTTGTCTATCAAACAAATGATTTACTATAACTATATAAATAATTCCAGCTAGCGGCCGGCCACCGCTACATAGATTATTTTGGCAGCCGACGGCATGGCTACAAATAGCAAGTCCCGATGGGCAACATGAGGCGTGGATGTTGTTTATTGTCAAATAAAAAATAAAACATAAGAGAATAATAATGAAACTAATGACAGGAGAGAAATTAATACATAAGAAAATACTAAACAATTATTGGTTGTTGATTATACAAGCAAAAAACCAACTCCAGGAACGATCTCACTAACAAGCCCGGCCATGAGGAAGCATTAGATGTCTGTGGATAGATCAAGAACTTCAACCACGCTTTCCAAAAAATAGAATCAGAAACACTACGATAGCTGCAAGAACGAAACTTGCTACAAGCAATTTTATAATAAGCTTGCAATCTTTAGTTTCGAGTAAAGAGTCAAAGTCTTGTGGATCTGCCATTGCCAAGGAGTAAATATTCTTATGAATAAAATCAAGAAGGCAAAAGAAAATAATTTAAATAAATCCCTGAACAAATGTATTTGAGAAACCCTAGACTTGGTGGATTTGTTTGAAAGAAATAAGAATTTCTTGCTGCCATTTATAGGGTGTTTTTGGAGACCAACTCCAAGGAACATGCACAATTAATGTCATTAATGATAATTAATTATTATAGATTCACGAGTGAATCTTAAATATATGTTGCTGCTTTTATGAAAATATTTTCCTTCATTCAAGACATTAAAAAATATTTTTGAAACGAGTTTATGATCAGTATTATTTTTTTTATTATTTTCCTAATTTTGAGATTATTTTTTTTAATATTAAAGAACCTGAAAATTAATATTAAAAAATACTAAATTAAATACCACTTAAATAATTTAGAGAAAAAAAACTATATATTATAAAAACTTTAATTAATAAGATCTGTTATGGTGAAACAAAATCTTGTTTAAATGCTTCATTTTGTTTTTATCATAGTTTAAAAGGCTTCATAAGAAACAAAATTTATAAAAATCCATTTAAGCAAAAATTAACTTATTGAAGATGATTGGTATAGGGCGTTGACTTCCTTGATTTTTGACTTGATTTCGAACTATAATTTGCCATAATTCCATAGAGTTACCAAAAACTTTAAGAACCCTAATTTGATAAACGCTTTTCTTAACTCAATAGTCGCCGCCAAACCACAAAATCAACATGGTTTCTGGAGATGCAGCAAAATTTAAGCACGTTGATTAAATTTGGGCTCCAAACAGAGCTAGGCCTTGCATTTCCAGCTTGCATGTAAACCTCTCTTCTCCAACCATGCATTTCCCGTGCAAACACACTTCCACGAATTAGATATACCAAAATCAACTCACTCACATTTTTTATGAAACAAAACCCAAAGAAGATCTAATGGCTAGGAAGGAATGATGAGTGGGCACAAAAATACAAGGAGAGAAAAAAGAAAAAAAGAAAGAATAGTATGCATGGGCATACATGTAGAAAATTTCAATGCTAGGACCTAGGAGAAACCCTAAAACAATTTCCTATATAATCCATTGGACACAGCTGCATCTACCATGTCTTGGTAAGAATGCATTCAATTGGTTCACCAATCAATTTCCCCACGTTATCATGCGAAGAAAATCCAATTTTCAAATCACTGCAATGTGCCTCAACAGCCCTCCACACCCCTTTTGCTTCTTCATTGCCAATCCAATACCCAGCATACAAACCCATGTTGAAGTTTACTGATCCATTAGCCATCTCAGTAGCCATATCCTTTATCACCTTCTCATCGGCTTGCACCGACTTTGCAACCAGCTTTCCATTCTCAGCTGTCCAATTATTTCCTCGCACTTGGAATGGTGCAATATTGGTCACATTGGTGAGCCGTTCTTGCTTATATTGAATCCATGTATAGAAGGTTTGGTATAAAACACTTTCAGTACTGGGATTTTGGACTGAAAGCCGGATGTCCCAGGAGGCAGTGATTTTAGAGGAAGAAAGTTTGAATCGAGAAACCAAGATTGAATCAACCCGGAAGTTGGCAATATTCTTGTTAGTTGCTTTAGGATTTTTGTGGAGAAGAAATAGAAATACGAAGGCTGCGATGCCAAGAAAGAAGAGAAAGGCCATTACTATAGAACACAGATATATAAGTTTCTTGTTCAGTTTTCTTCCATTTGATGATGAAGTTGGAAGGCCATTGCCTCCACTAGGTTGAGTAGACTTTGAAACACTCTTGTCCATGCTTGTGTTCGTTTGAGGGAGAGAATGCAGACGTAGAATGAGATATAGCTAGAGAGTTGTATACAATATGGAATGACATGAATAAGATCACGTTTTTATAGGATGGAAAATAAAATTGCTAACAATGACAACAACATTAATTATGAAAAGGTTTCAATTAATTCCAGGGTGTGCATGGAAATTATTATTTCTTATATGTATATTAAGAATAAGATTCATGAAATTT
>Ga0325402_1003919_pt1 | contig 13635 bp, 6 predicted proteins | sample PopdelMetagenome_22_FD_207212 | JGI IMG/M metagenome (GOLD analysis project Ga0325402, IMG submission 207212) | Populus deltoides microbial communities from Bellville, Georgia, United States - Xylem-PdKOR-R3 | ecosystem: Host-associated > Plants > Phyllosphere > Stem > Wood/Secondary xylem... | reverse complement strand
CTCATGTATTTCTGCTTTTAAAACTAATTATGTGTGGATAACATGGATTACTTTTTATTATTTATCCGATAAAAATCATTTGTTTTATAATTTTTTTTTTAGCAAAGATGAGAGATTGTATCTTCAATTTATTTAGAAAATAATAAATGTTGTTCAATAAGTGGATGACTCAAAAAATTGTCTGGTGTTTGACGAAATGAATTCCTACCACCTTGGAAAACAGAATTATTATTCAAATTTTATGAACAAAAATTTCCTGCTGCCTAAGAGAGAGGGAGTTTCTCCATGGCAAATAATAATACTGTCATGTATAAACATAATTAATTAATTATTTAATAAAAGTGTTTTGAAAACCAGCCTAATTGGTCAATCTAAATCCTGGATCGGTAGTTGTCTAGAACAAATTTAAGTGACTTAACAAGTCAAAACACAACCTAGTTGACCTAGTTAAAACTCGGGTGAGGCTTAGTTAACTTTTTTATTATTATTTTAAGTCCAAAACGATGTTGTTCTAGATAAAAATAAAAAATAAAAATTTAATTTATCCAAATGAACTAACTAGCAAATTGACTCACCAACCCTTAACTTAGGCCTTAAGCTGGGTTATAAGCCGGGTTGAATCTTTTAATTATTGTTAATAAAATAAGTTACCATAATTAAACAATAAGAAATGTTTGTAATGAAAAAGGATGAAAGTTTCCTTTTCTATTTACTACCTTTTAACAAATAATCTGATAATACTTTGTAAATACTGATCAGTAATCAAATAAATAGAAAAAAATTTAAATGCACAAGATATTTGGTTATGAAAGGAAAACCTTTTGAAGAACTCTTCAAAAGATATAAAAAAAAACCTTTCAAGGCAGCCAAATCCAGGATAGATAATTTTTACTAGTTTGAAAAATTACAAGAGGAGTATCTCTCACCACAAACCATTTGTGTCTATACTACCTTACTTGTTAAAACAGTAAATCATGTTATGTCTCTTATCGCAGTAGCTTGCCAGTACACCTGACGATCTTAAAACTGTTGTCATCCTAACTAGAACATCTAGATGCTAACAATTCACACAGGAACACCCCTTAGGAACCTGTAGGCTCTCAAACTCTTCAGGGACCAATTCTCCTCGAGAATTTCCTACACACTCCTTTTGTGTCAAGAGTATATGTTTTGTAATGTTGTGTAAACACCTTAGTTGGTTGACACACTTACTTCAATGTAATTGATGCTTTTACATTCTGAAACTCTCCTCTAAAACACTATTTTCTTCAAACTTAACCTTCTTTATATACATGTCTTATATGATAAGGATAAGGATAAGGATAATCTTCAAGCTTCTTAGTTTGTTGTGTTGGTAACAGACTACTAATGTGTTTTACAAAAACATTAATAAAGTTATCTTCAGATAACGTTTTCTTCTCTATCTAAACTTGTAAACCCCCGGTTATAATTTTTCTGGGTTATTAAAAGATGAGAAATTTAACCAATAGTAAAATGGGTTAAATTAAATTAAAGAAACCTAAATTAAGATAAAAATAGTGAAATTAATGAAATGAAAAGTGAATATAGTACTAAATTATTGAAAAGAAAAAACATTTACGAGGATAAAATAAATGCATAAGATCAAGAGAGGTAAATATTGAAATAACAAGAGGTTGGGAGTTTATGTATAAATGATAAAAAGAAATGGGGATAAATGTGCAATTAACAAGATGTTAGAATTATAAATATCATTCTATTTTCTCTTTTGGGTGGGACTGTCAAGAGTAAGAGAGAGTTTAGAGAGAGGCTGGAGAGAAGACATATTGATGGCAGAACATCCGACAGCTATAACTCCACCTTTCACCGTTGGATCCGAACGATATTCAGATATGTTGTTCTCATCCATATCGTATACATTTTCACCGTAGTGATTTTTTATATCCATCCCCATTTAAGAGATATCAAGGGAGGACAATATCTGGGAAAATACACTTCTTGACAGTCTTCTTTGCTGTTTGTTTCCTCCTTCGACCACCGTTAGATTAAGCTATAATTGGGATATATTATTCTTCTTGATTCTGAATGGTGGAGATCAGAAACAAACATTCGGTATAGAAGTTGTGCTTCTCGCACAGTAGGTCTGCAAGTTTGAGGTCAATTTGGTTAAACCCATATTTCTGGAAATTTCACCATTTGATGAAGTTAATATTTGGATATGTTACACTCATAATAATGCATTATAACTTGACAGTATGCATTGTTTGGAATATTATTTGTTTGTTGTTTACGATTGATTGAAACTGTTGTCAAGGATTATGTTTAGAAGAATATTGTTCGGAAAGTTTGTAAAATCGATAAGAATGTTTTATTTTGACATTAAGAGGGAAGATTGAAATAAATAAGATAAATTGGCTCTTATAGAGATATATTTTTTTGACACTCTTAAACGATATGTGATATGGCCAGGGTTTGAGATAAAAGAGAAAAATTTAAATTGTGGATGTTGTGTGTAAATGGAAAGGTTGATGAATCTGGACAGATTCGTCTCCTGACTTTTGAAGAGAATTGGAGTAGGAGTATGAGAGAATTAGGATCAAGTTTCTTCATAGTAATTGTAGTTTTGGATGTTAGCTAACTAAGGAATTTGGTCTTGCTCAATATGGAGTTGTAGAACCCCAACTATGGGTCATCAACCGAGATTGGGTCCTGACAAACCCTGTAGGGTAGTGTTTATTGATGAGCAACTTTGACTATCTAAGAGGCAGAACTGGGTTCTCCTTCCTTTAGAGAACTTGTAGCCTCGTGTATTAGCTTTCCAATAAGACCAATCTTGCTTGAAACAGAGTTCTATAACTCTAGGTATAGTTAAAAATCTGATGAGTGTTCAGATAGAAAAAGTTCAATATCTAGACAGTAATAGTTGGACAATAACAGTTCAATGTCTAGACAGTAATAGTTGGACAGTAACAGTTCAATATCTAGAAAGTAACAGTTGGACAGTAACGGTTCAATATCTAGACAGTAACAATAGACTTTCACGTGAATATTATATGTAAGAATATAAAAGAATTGAGTAATACAAACACTTGCACGTTAAGATATTAACTCTGAAAATATACATGATATATGTATGTATGTTATTATAAGGAAATGAACATGCATAGAAAGTAACATATGAGTAATGGATGAATATGGATTCTCTGTAATATCGCCCTGAAGGAATAATAACTATGGTTGGATAAAGGATGACAACATTAATAGGTGTAATGAGAAAAACGTAAGATATAAAGAAAGAAATGATTGAAAAAAAGATTTATTAGCTATTGATATAATTATTATAAAACATATCCTTGAATGAGGAAAATTTATGAGATGAGTCTGTGACTGCAGGAGAGACCACCGGTGTGGTGCAATAAGGGAGCATAAATAGAGCTTCTACTGCAGGTAGGGGACTTTCACCTTCGTTTTAAATAATGTTGCATAATGAAAATACTTTATCATGAATGTTACTGTATTGTGTTAATTCAGATATCAGACTGTCAAATGCTTAAATGTTAACAAATGATTAGCTTTGGCTAATGACATCTGAAGGGATGGCCGAGACAAATGAATGGTTAGCTTTGGCTATGCATTCGAAAGGATGACCAGGACAAACAATTAATTAGCTTTGGCTAATGGCATCTGAAGGGATGATCGAGACAAATGAATGATTAGCTTCGGTTAATAGCATCCGAAGGGATGGCTGAGACAAATAATTGATTAGCTTCGGCTAATGGCATCCGAAGGGATGATCGAGACAAATGAATGATTAGCTTCGGCTAATTGCATCCGAAGGGATGATCGGGATAAATGGTTAATTGCATCCAAAGGGATGACCGAGAAAAATAATTGATTAGCTTCGGCTAATTGCATCTGAAGGGATGACCGAGACAAACGAATGATTAGCTTTGGCTAATGGCATCCGATGGGATGACCGGGATAAACAATTGATTAGCTTTGGCTAATGGCATCTAAATGGATGACCGGGACAAATGAATGATTAGTTTTGGTTAATGGCATCTGAATAGTCGACCAGGATGAACGGTTGATTAGGTTTGACTAATGGCATTCAAAGGGGATGACCGTGGTGAGTGAATGGTTAACCTTGACAAATGATGTCTTAAGAGGATGGTTGGATTTAAGATTATGGCTGATTGTAAGAATTGGTGCATCTATATATACTGCAAGTTGTGTATACCAAGAACATGAAGGAACTACAAATGTCACGCTTCAAATATGAGATAATGTTAATGCTTCATTAAACTGCCAAACCGTTTTCTTATTATTATTATTATTAAGTAATTGCATTCTTGTAAATGTTTTGTACTGCAGTAGGGCGTCATACCAACAAGGTACCTAGGAAACCCAATACACGGGAACCTACTTTTGCAAGGAATCATGTAGTTGCATTCTAAATCATGATGTATTTTGTATGAATCAATGTATTGAATGTATAACTATTATTAGATCTGTTTAGATTAAATTCGTGATGACTATTTATAGGATAGAATACAAACTCATGTCTATGCATGTATATTTTAAATGCGAATTTCTAATCATGCAAACATAATATTATAAGTTTATGTAAGATTCACTTTTAAATGAAATGTTGATTGTTGTTGATAAATGGATTGTATATTGATGATGTGAAGGGAACATGTTCGCCGATTATCGACACGATGTGTGTCAAGTACAAAAAAAATTACTGTTGTTTTGAGCTTGAAAAGCCGGGTTGTTACAATTGGTATTAGAGCTACTGGATAGGGTTCAATGGGTTTATGAAATGCAAAGGAAGCAGGAGGTAACACAAATGAAAATTATTGTATTGATAAGTCCTAAATGATGGTAATAAAATAATAATAAAGCTTTTCAGATTTGTGGGAGATTAAGTTGCTTATATGGTTTAGGTAAATCAGGATAAAGATGTCAACGACTATGTGGTTCTTGATCCCTTAACTTATAAAGTGCTAGGGATGAAACCTTACGATTTAGATGGATTATAAGGAGAACTTTAAGGAGATAGATGAAACAATAAAGGTTGGATCCGTTTTGAATGTTGAACGGTTATGTGACCAATATCATGATGACATGGATGATTTTATATTGGTAAAATAGTGAACATAATTGCCAATAACAAATTGAAAGAGCCCATGAGAGAGTGAAGAAAGAGGGGAGGAGAAAGCGCATTATCCTTTTTAGAATGGTTTCAAAACGATAGGAAAGTTGTCTATACCCTTGATTCTCTTGAATTTGTAGAAATTAGCTAGGAAATATATGGAAACTGACTATCTATAGTATGGAGAATTCTAGAAGTCATGTTTTGAAAAGGTTTAAAATGTGTGTAGACTCCATGTAAATGTGTAGAAAGTTGATAAGAAAATGTAAAGGATTTTGTATGATTTTCTTAAATGGAAAATCTAGTTAAATAGGAAATAAAAGGAGGAAGTGGTGAAATGGGGTTTTGCACATGAATTGTAATGAAATGTTCGTTTTGTACTTGTTTTGAACATTTTTTACAAAAAAATGATGATGGCCAAACCATTTTTAGTAAAATATCACATGATGTACTATACCCAATAGTATTCTCTCCGACAATGTTTAGGATAAATGAAAGTTATACATAGAAATGGATATTGCTTATATAGCACAAGATGATACGCATCATGTAATATGATCGATGAGGATGATGAAGTACACCTAGAAGTCACGTGGTGAGAATGGTTTAAGATAATTCATACAAATAAAACTAAGAAAATCACGGTACAATGAAAGTGAAGGGAACGTAGATGAATTTAAAATTTATATAAGTCTGAAGAATCAATGGTGGTGAAAATAGGTTAAAATCCCATGAATGAGAACTAAAGTGAAGGCCCTAAAAGGGGAGACAAAGTTGTTGTTTTGATAAATAAGTTACGGACAAACAAAGGTCATGCTAGATAACTAAATGATACATGATTAAAGGTTATAACAACATCCTGATGGTGTAAGAATGGTAGCTAAATTTTGCTAATATAATTGTATGTGGAAGGTAATAGTTTTAATGGTGGGATTCAACATAAAAGGTTATTGTTAGACAATACATAATGGAACAATTTAAACTAGTTCTTTACGGTGTAAAGGTAAAACCATAAAGGTTGGAAAAAAAAAAGAAGAAGAGGGGAGAATGATGCAATATAGGTGGTTGTGGACCATTTAACTAAGTCAGCCCTTCTCCTACCACTAAGGATGACTGACCCAGTAGATAAATTGGTCAAATTGCATGTTAAAAAGGTTGTAAGGTTGCATGGGGTGCCAATATCTATTAGGTGTGACTGTGACCCAAGGTTCACATCTAGCTTATGGCCAAGGATTTAAAATGTTGTAGTGATGGAATTGAGGTTGAGCACTGCATTCCATCAACAGATAGACGGGCAAACTCAGAGGACCATTCAGAATTTAGAGGATTTGTTAATGACATGTATACTAGACTTCGGGGGTACTTAGGAAGAATACATACCTTTGGTGAAATTCACGTATAACAATAGTTATCATGCCACCATAAGAATGACTCCTTTTGAAGCATTGTATGGCCAAAAGTGTCGTACCCCTTTAGGTTGGGAAGAAGTGGGAGATGTTACAGTTTACATTTTAAGTTGAAGTTATGTATTGAAAATTATATAAATTGATTTATGATGTGAGGGATCATTGTTATATTTTGAGAAAATGATTTTATACACACCCACACAAACATCCCTTAAGGAAGGATGGATTAAAAATAAAATGTGTGTATGATGTTAAATGAAAGAATAAAGATACGATTGAATGGTGATAGTTGAACCATTATTGATATGTCTTGGAAATGTAAAATATTTAAGTAAGGAATAATTAAATGCAAATTATATGCATGAAGTGGATACGATACTAGGGAGAGATAAGCTAGTTAGTGATTAAAGTAGTGACTAAGAGACTTGACCAACGATTATATAGAATAGATGGATTGGTAACCAAAATGATTTGCTGAAAGCTAGTGTGGGTATTTGATGAGCATGTGTGGAGATTGATTTGAAAGGTTGAGAATGGGTTGCTTTGAATTTCTATGTATATATCATGTAAGATTAATGTATTAGGATTGAGGTGGAATTTGGGTTAGATTCCATATAGATGTTGAAATAAGTTTCTATTGAGATCCGAGATGATTTGATAGTGGAAGTGCCACCAGTGAGAATTTTGATCGACATGTAAAGGAATTAGGGAATAAGACAGTTCTTGAAAATAATAATAATAATAAAAATAAATATAATAATGATGGGAAATTAGAGTCCCATATAAAGTGATTAAGATAAGGTAAGTTAAGTAAGAAATTAGCTTGAAAACGTTTGCACGATTCGAGTTAACAGGTGGCTATGTGAACAGGACATAATGATTTAATTTAGATATGGAAATCTTGCATGAAATCATATAATGTTGCTTGCTAGTTGATAAGAAAACACTGAAAAGGGGAGTAAATGCCATTTAATGTTGGTCTTGTGTGGAGTAAGAGAGACATCAATAGTGAGACCTCAAGCTAGCAGAATAGGACCACTAAGAGGAGTAGGTAGGTGTTTACCACCTCACCTTTTTATATTTTGAAGGGTTTAATGCATTCTAAAATGTTATTTGTTTATGCTGCATGTTGAGTTACGGTAGTAAAGGATGAGAAATTTGATAGTGGAAACAAGATTAAATACGATGGTTGGTGTCATGAGTGTTGCCGGAATAACAACAACAACAACAACAACAACAAAATTATGAAAGAGTTCCCATATTGCAAAAGAAACTTGGATATAAGAGTATGAAATGATGAAAAAGAATGCATAAATTGCTTCATAAATAGGTATGAATCTTAAATTTCAAGGATGAAATTTAATAAGGAGGGAAGAATGTAAACCCCCGGTTATATTTTTTCTATGTTACTAAAAGATAAGAAATTTAACCAATAGTAAAATAGGTTAAATTAAATTAAAGAAACCTAAATCAAGATAAAAATAGTGAAATTAATGAAATGAAAAGTGAATATAGTACTAAATTATTAAAAGAAAAACATTTGCGAGGACAAAATGAATACGTAAGATCAAGAGAGGTCAATATTCAAATAACAAGAGGTTGAGAGTTTATGTACAAATGATAAAAAAGGATAAGGATAAATGTGCAATTAACAAGATGTTAGAACTATAAATATCATTCTATTTTCTCTCTTGGCGGGATTGACAAGAGTAAGAGAGAGTTTGAGAGAGGCTGGAGAGAAGACATATTGATGGTAGAACATCCGACAGCTATAACTCCACCTTTCACCGTTTGATTAGAACGATATTCAGATATGTGGTTCTCATGCATGTCATATACATTTTCACCGTAGTGATTTTCTATATCCGTCCCCGTTTGAGAGATATCGAGAAAGGAAAATATATGAGAAAATACACTTCTAGACAGTCTTCTTTGTTGTCTGTTTCCTCCTTCGACCACCGTTGGCTTAGGCTATAATTGGGATATGCTATTCTTCTTAATTCTGTCTAGATTCTGAACGATAGAGATCAGAAACAAACATTCGGTATAGAAGTTGTGCTTCTCGCACAGTAGGTTTGCAAGTTTGAGGTTAGTTCGGTTAAACTTATATTTCTGGAAATTTCACCATTTGATGAAGTTAATATTTGGATATGTTATACTCATAATAATGCATTATAACTTGACAGTATGGATTGTTTGGAATATTATTCGTTTGTTGTTTATGGTTGATTGAAACTGTTGTCAAGGATTGTGTTTAGAAGAATATTGTTCGGAAAGTTTGTAAAATCAATAAGAATGTTTTATTTTGAAGTTAAGAGGGAAGATTGAAATAAATAAGATAAATTGGCTCTTATAAAGATATATTTTTTTTGACACTCTTAAACGATATGTGATATGGCCAGGGTTTGAGATAAAAGAGAAAAATTTAAATTGTGGATGTTGTGTGTAAATGGAAAGGTTGATGAATCTGGACAGATTCGTCTCCTGACTTTTGGAGAGAATTGGAGTAGGAGTATGAGAGAATTAGGATCAAGTTTCTTCATATTAATTGTAGTTTTAGATGTTAGCTAACTAAGAAAATTGGTCTTGCTCAATATGGAGTTGTAGAACCCCAACTATGGGTCATCAACCGAGATTGGGTCCTGACAGACCTTGTAGGGTAGTGTTTGTTGATGAGCAATTTTGACTATCTAAGAGGCAGAACTGGGTTCTCCTTCCTTCAGAGAACTTGTAGCCTCGTGTATTAGCTTTCCAACAAGACTAATCTCGCTTGAAACAGAGTTCTATAACTCTAGGTATTGTTAAAAATCTGATGATGGCCAGATTAAGATTATGGCTGATTATAAGAATTGGTGCATCTATATGTACTGCAAGTTGTGTATACCAAGAACATGAAGGAACTACAAATGTCACGCTTCAAACATGAGATAATGCTAATGCTTCATTAAACTACCAAACTATTTTCTTCTTCTTATTATTATTATTATTATTATTATTATTATTATTAAATAATTGCATTCTTGTAAATGTTTTGTACTGCAGTAGGGACGTCATACCAATAAGGTGCCTAGGAAACCCAATACACGGGAACCTACTTTTGCAAGGAATCATGTAGTTGCATTCTAAATCATGATGTATTTTATATGAATCAATGTACTGAATGTATAACTATTATTAGATCCTTTTAGATAAATTCGTGATGACTATTTGTAGGATAGAATACAAACTCATGTCTATGCATGTATATTTTAAATGCGAACTTCTAATCACGCAAACATAATATTATGAGTTTATGTAAGATTCACTTTTAAATGAAATGTTGATTGTTGTTGATGTATGGATTGTATATTGATGATGTGAAGGGAACATGTTCGCCGATTACCGACATGATGTGTGTCAAGTACAAAAAAATACTGTTGTTTTGGGCTTGAAAAGCCGAGTTGTTACAAAACGTATCTCTTATATTAACCAAACTAAATAGAAATTACAGAGAAGATCTTGAAAAAATTCTATCTTAAACAAACTATCTTTTTACCAATTGTAAAAGGATCTTCATTAATTTAAGCCAATAAAATGACATTTACAACCCCCCATCTTTGGCTTGATTTTTGACAAAAAAAAAATAAAATAGAATAGATTAGTAAGCATTAAGTTTAGATCAAACAAAAATTCTTGTATACACAATTAGTTACCATGTGAACAATTGTCAATGTTCTTAACAATTCATAACTTGTATCATGCTAATTGTTCATAAAATGCTTAAAATGTGCTTCCATGCAAAAATTTTAAACAGTTATTCAAATAATAATGCACATGCATGAAGTTCATATTAAAAGTATTGCATGCAACTATAGAATAGGAGTTTCTATGCTTATCCCAAAATATTTCAAACCATTAAAATCAATTCAGTAGTTAAAATCAACAAGAAAAAAACAAAGTAGTAAATGTCAGCAATTTGCACTTGCATTCCTCCATAAAAGACTATAGACTACCATAACCTTACATTTGTTGACACAATCAAAGTGTTGATATCTTTTTCCAAGTGCAAGCATGTCGAAGTAATAAATAACTCAACAAGACCGGGATCGAACCACAAAGAGGTTAACTGTATAAACTACAAATAAAGAAATATATAATAACAAAAAAGGAGTTGAAGAGAGCTCTTGAGATGTGATATTGATGTAAGGATTAAACAAGCATAAAATAATTATCAAGGTTAGAGGATCCACTAATTGTATTTCAAATAAGTATAGTATAAACTCTTTTTATTATTTAACTAGAAACCACACATAAAAAAGGTTCCAATTGGATTATAAATTGTTAACATGATTACATTAGTTATCTTATTCGAATAATGCTAATACTTGTAAATGTTATCAGGTATTCATGATATTAATTTATGTTAATAACAAATCAAGTTCCTTTCATAGCATAAGTGTCGGTTATACCATATAGTAGGCTATGAAAGTGCCAAGTATTTGCTGTACCAAGGGTTATACAACACAAATCTAGATTAACCATTTAACAAGCAAAATTATCAAGAGTGAATAAGATAACAAATACAAAACATGTTAGTATCAAACATTAAAGCCATGTTGAGTTTACACTATACTTATTCTTACACCATTAGTGTAACCTTTTCACCTTGACATAATAAACTTAACTAAACATAATGAAAGAGAGAAACATAAATAAACAAGATAAGAACATAAATAAGATATAAGTTAACTAAGTAAAGGAAAGGAAATGAAAAGCATAAACAAGAGATTAATATAACATAAAATAAAACTTGAACATTACAAAATACAAAGAAAGAGAGTAAGAGCAAGATCTTGATCTGAACAACCAAGATGCCTAAATGCATGGCAAATGCCCCTTTTATAAGCCAAAATTCAAAACTATTGATTTGATAAATAATTGTTGAGTGGGTGACCACATCTTGACTCGGTAACAATCCTTCTCTTCTTGTCTGAACAAAACACCATTGCTAACATCAGAATTTGAACAGATAGTCCTCATGAAAGTTCTGGGAAATTGTCTCAGAGTTCCAACAAAACATGAATCGGTGCATTTGGACTTATAGAACTCGAGATATGGGCTGAACACTGAACAATATCTGGGTTGCAAGACATATTCCAACTTCTCCGTTGTTGCTACCATTTGAACTCGAAAATGACACTTTTAAAATCTTGAACTCTTCATGAAAGTTTTAGGCATATGTCTTAACTTTTCATACATATAAACCAGACCTAAATCCAAGTTCTACAGCTCCAATTATAATCCAATAACCAAATGGTGTTCCAGTTTGGATTGAACTAGCATCTCTTTTCTAAGCTTAGCCCTCTCTTTGTCTTCTCAATTTCAGTACTTAAACTCATCAATCAATCCTTTGATTTATGTGATAGGCCTGCATTTAAGATGAACATTTACCATAAATTAAAAGTATCTTATATTATTAAACATGTTATTATAAAACATGCTTTAGTTAAGGAGTTATTGATACTTCAAGTGCAAAATGATAATATAAAACCTTGATAAAAATGCACTTTTAAGTACTAATCATTCATCTCCCCCTTAATTTGACACTAATCAAGGTCCTCATTATTGTCATCTCCCACAACTGTATGATGGATTTGCCCAACATTCAACCTTAATTATACAAGCTTGTCATTAACCTGTACCATATGTTATTGGATATTAGAGAACAACTTGTCAACTTCTCCAGCTTTTTTAACCCACATTCTTGTAAAACAATCAAACTTGTTGGTTACAAAATGTAATTGCTCCATGATTATTGGAAGTAACGGGTTGCTTGAGGGTGACTCTAGTGGATATGAGGTTAACTCATCAGTAAAAGGTATTTTCTTACTAACCATAACTTTATATTTTCCAACAATTACAATAGAAATTTTGCTAAACATTTTCACTAAGAGTTCAACATCTCGTTAGGGAACCTTACCTAGATTAGCTACTCTAGTGATTAGACTCCCAAAGGGTAGACTCGATTCCTTGTTAGAGAATGCTTTTTTAATCACATCTATAAATTGTGTTGCTAGCTCAATGGGTACATCAATTGCAATTGCTTACATAAATTAGGCTTATGTTAATTCTATATGTCTAGCAATTAGCCACAAGTTTGTTAGGATGATTTTTGCTAACAGTTTATAGGGTGCCATCATCAACTTCATGGGTAACCTGTAAAACCTTGTTAAAAAAAGAGAGAGAAATAGACCAGCCAATACTACGTGGAAAACATGAAAGAACCGGTTTAAAGATAACAAAAAAATGGTGCTAGGATAAGAACATCTAGCATCTACATACAACCCACTACATTTAAGAAAGGGTATAAATGCATGGAGAGGAAAAAGAGATGACTTTTCCTCTCCTCCAAAACCAATAGCTATCCTAGCTGCAACAACCTCCCCACTTGCAAAGAAACTCTCATCCAAACCACCCTTGCATGTTACCCCCTTGAATACTTGAGTAAGAAGAGAGTTGAAGAGTGGAAAGAGAACCGAAAACATGAAAAGAGGAAGGGGATAGAGGGTTGGATAGAACAGCAGGGGAAGGAGAGAAAAACCAAGAGGAAGGGGAGGATAACCATCAAAACCTTCCCCAAATCTTGTCTAAAAATCATGTGGTAAGAGTAATCTCACTCTCCTACTTGTTATTTTGAGATGTTGGAGCAAGATGAGAAGGAAACCTTAAATGGAATGACTTAGGGTTCCTGCACTTTCAATTTCAGAAAGATTAAAGGGAAAGATTGGGAAAATAAGGATAAAAAGGATGTAATTTCATAACATATAACAAAATAAATTGATATATATTGAAGAACAAACCATAACTAATGGTCAACCTATTGAAAGAATGAAAGAAGGATGTAATGAAATGATGAAATGTGTCAATTTTGATCTTGTTGTGCTCTTAGAAAATACTTAAGCTGAAACATAATTTTTACATATGCCAATAACTTGTTTTACATTCATGAATTTAAGAATTTGCTTGATCATGGACTTAGAAGATTGATGTGTGAATTGATACATGATAACATAAACATGTTTATTGTGAAAATGAGGAATTACATGAGTAAAC
>Ga0325402_1003916_pt1 | contig 13640 bp, 11 predicted proteins | sample PopdelMetagenome_22_FD_207212 | JGI IMG/M metagenome (GOLD analysis project Ga0325402, IMG submission 207212) | Populus deltoides microbial communities from Bellville, Georgia, United States - Xylem-PdKOR-R3 | ecosystem: Host-associated > Plants > Phyllosphere > Stem > Wood/Secondary xylem... | reverse complement strand
GGTGATCTTGTCAAATATGGGATAAAACTAGAATAGATGTAGCTAACGCCCCTTATATTGAAGAACATATTTATAGCCGGAGCCGGAAAAGCTTAGATCTTAGCCTAAATTGAGGCTTTAAACGATAATGATACTTGACAGCCGGTGGCATGGACAAAAAACTTCTTGCAATGTTGTGGTAATTTGTTTACTTCGCTCGATGAGAAGCATGGGATTTTGGTCCTCGACGATATCATGAAATTCGCTCTACGTGGAAAAGTTTGTGGATTCTGAAACTAAGCTGCTTTCAGCTCCTTCAGTTCATGGTGGCTCAAATCTTCCGAGAAAAGAATGCCGTCAGGGGAAAGAAGGCGTTGGAGGGCGAGAAAAAATCGACCCTGGAAAACAAGGAAAAAGAAAAAAGATTCTTTTCAAATCAGTCAAGGATGAATCTTTCCAGCATAGTTGCTAGAGATGCCAGTCTTTACCCATTGAAATCCTACAAGTGCAAACCAGTAGCCTGGTAGACCGTATCCTCTGCTGCTCACAAGCTGGTGAAAACAAGAAACCGAGATTAATGCATGCAAAAAGGGCTTTCGACAATTAGGAGATGAAGAAACGGGTCTCTACCAACAGCAATAGTGCACCCGTAAAAAAGCATCCACTCATTGCCAAGCTAATAAATTTAAGATCCCGTCCAGCCTGCATAAAGGTACTGATATTATGATGCCAGAATACAAAATAAGGAACACCTCATACATGCCAGCTTCATATTCAAACAAACTCCACGGTATTAAGCGTAATGCCACAATGACATGGACAGACTTGACCATCATCATAGAAACAGACTTGGATCTTGTTTTATCAATCCATGATCCAAAAGACAGACATAAAGCATGCTGGACAAGCATATAGGAAATTGTTTAGGAAGTCAAAATTATTCAAATTGAAGTATAAGCAAACATACCAGCAATGTTCCCTCAAGGCTAAGAATGCAGGGAGTCACAGCTAACGCAAGAAAGTATGGTATGAGCACTTTGTGCATCTGCATGGACATATGATTGGCATCCAAAGAAGCGTCAGAAGCTGAAACCTAAACAACCATTACGAAGGTGCTTCATGTTCATGGTGTATGAGCAATTTAATATATCACTTCCTTTTCCTTTAGCTCATGGTTTGCAGGCGAAAACAAAAACCAACATTGTGAGCCACTGACAGATGCAATAATCAATCCAAGATATATTGCTACAGTTGAACTATGTTTATGTTAATATAGATCTGAAACCATGGACCATTTCAAAATCCAAATGGTATCTAATCCCATGGATGGAATGAGTAGGGTGAATACTTAAATGGAGCTCAGGGGATAAAAGTACTGATATTTCAGCGTAGAAGCAGTTTCACAATCCCAGTGAAGTGCATATGATTAGGTGCAAAGCTTGCAAATCTTAGATAATAACTGAAAGGACTCATGGAATTCCTTCCTTGCCCATGAATCATGATACATATAACTCATGGATAAATTGCATGTGAAATTACTGCAAACAAGAACTAACCTCCTGTATGATCTTCTGATCATGTGTGAAGATGCTGGGGAAAAACCAAGGAACAGATGTTCCAATGATCCCTAATGCCAATCCAAGGATTGTTCCAATGATCGCCAGTGATTTCAGCATGGTTCGAGCCTGTCAGATGTCATAAACCTTGAACATATTCTAAGAAACCAAAAACCTATATAGATTCTTTGACGTAAGTTATCTGCATAATCCATCCCATCTGTCTAAACTGGGGGAGCAAGGTTGTGTTTCTGCATATTTTGTATATGCAAAAACAACAAGAAACTCTTTGCATGCCTTGAATTAGACCAGCAAGTGATAGAATCAACACATGTAAGTAGTAGGTTTAGCATCAATGAATAGCTAGTATAACTACCCTTTCCAAACTTCGATTGACCCCGTACATCAACTCAGGCATAAATGATTGTGCAGCTTGAGAAAGAGGCTCGCCCCAAACTGTGCACATGAAGAATGCTTGAATCATGACCTACAGCAAATCACGAACATCAATTTTCAAGATACTTACTGTAAGCTCCAAAAAAATATGAGAGTTAGCATAAGAAACCTGATGAGCGGCCAAGGTGAGGGTGTCCATAGATGTAACAAAATATACGATCAGGGAAAAGAAAGCCACCTAAAAAATAGAACAGTCAAATGCATAACAATAATCACAAGCACACAGCTAATGCTATAGAATCGAGTAAGCACATCATAAACCTTTGAAATCATCATAATAAACGCTGGAGCAGCAAGCCTAAATACAATCATGAGGTCATCAGTTGATGGAACAGATATTGCATATGCATTGTATCCTTTCTTGTTCAGTGAATCAATCATCATAAAAGCTGCAACAATCTGAAATGTGAACACGTCAGTGGAAATGCAACAAGCAATGAAGTGCTTAAATATCGTACATGGGATGGAATCAATGAATATAGATTAATAGCAGAACGTTTATCAGCATACTTGTGATGCCATTGTAGCCCATGCTGCGCCGGCGATACCATATCCAAGAAATCTGCACAGGACTATATCACCAATGCCATTTACAGCACTAGCAACTGCCAACGCTTTTAATGGTCCCCATGAATCTTTCATTCCAAGGCTGAGAAACAGAAGAACTATTCTTAAAGGAAATTATAACCGAGCCAGAATAATTAATGAATAAATGAAATACCTAGCAAATCCATACAAACACCACAAATTCAACGACACTATAATGATCCTTATATATTGCATTGGGACTGGAGAAAAACTGTCATATAATGACCAAATTAAGCAGCTGCTAACACATTCAATAGATAATGGATGGAAGAAATGTAGTGTATTTCCACCTTGCACTTTGAGCAACCCATCCAATAAGAATTGCAGGCCATGCTAAACCTCGAATCTACAAACAGAAAACAAAAAAATCAGCTATCAACATGTCATTTAAACAAAAAGCATGATAGAAATTCAACTGTAGGAAATAATTTTCTTACATGTCCAATTCTATCCAACTGCCAATAGTTTATCATAAAATATCGACCTTTCAGGTTTCATTAAAGTACAAATCAAGCTTTCATATAATATACTTGAACAGCACAGAATATATGGGAAAGTGCAGTCTGGAGCTGCCTTAAAGATTTGAGGAAGGTTCGGTAAACATAATAATTATACTTCCCGATGATGAATAACAAAGTAGCCATAATCAATGGAGCTTGAAAAGCCTTCCGCAATAAATACTCTCTCTTGGTTTTGTGCTTCACCAATAACACAAAGAAAATACATATTCATCACACAAAGTATAGGAAAACTAGCGACTATTTAGATCAAGTAACATATTAATTTATGGGAAAAGAGAATGCACCTGAACGTATGTGTTAGCTGCAGGAATTATATCTAAATTATTTGACCCTGCGAATGCTGAAAAGAAGATGATAGCAAGTTTGTCAGTCGCAGGTTGACCTCTGTAGATTCATGTGACCAATTATTGGTTGATACTATACACTATGACAGGCCAACCTGATATAATAAGGCACTGCATCTGCCAATATATGAAAAAACCACAAAATTGCAGCGGTCTCAGTTACCTTTTAGTGCTGATGGGCCAAAGAATTTTGTGAACAAAAACATCAGAGAACCACAAGTCAACCCAATAAAGAGCAACATAGATAGTTGATGCTGCACTTCATTTTTGTCCTGCGCCAATGTTTGAATTTATTGAAAAACACTAAGAAGTATGAATGGCCAATATGTAAACTAGAAGTATAAGGAGCTACTCGCATTCCACGGAATAATTGAGCTAATAAACCATATATCGGCCATTATTAACCCCATTGGTTCTTATTACTATTTCATGTAGGATAAATTTTGAAAGTTTTTGTGTATGTTTATAAACATTTGGGGACTAATTTGCCACAAAAGAACAGCCCTATTAGTGAGATTAGAACACTGCTTTACTTAATTTCACATACAACATTATGCATTTGAACAGTAAAAAGAAACTAACCTGTTTAGCAAGGGAAGTGGCAACCATATTCGAAGTAGCAATTGAAAGGAACATGAATATGTAACTCATACCATCACACATAACTGTCCCAGGACCTGCACATCCCAAAATTCACAGTCAAAACCTAACTAACCTGGATTCAAAATCCTCCATTAATAAAGTTTCAAGGAAGTACCTAAAGCAGCTAGCTCAATAGAGCTTCCTTGACCAATAACTGAAGTGTCAATGAGACTCATCAATGGCCCACATATCCAAAGCCCAGTAGCAGGTCCTGTGAACATCACAATCTCCTTCATTTGCTCCCACATACTCTGATTCTCCAGTCCCTCTCTATTCACCTCTATTCCTGTTTCTTCTATAAATTCTGAAATTGAATCAGTACTACTTTCATTTTCAGTCACAGAACTGTTAGCGGATTCATGGGCAGGGCTATTGCATGGTGCAAGAAGTCTACTTCTTGGTTTAATAACGAGTGGAATTGGATGCGAAAGAGAGCTGTGTGAGTTAGGTGAAACTAAAGATAGAGGTCGTTTCTTGAAAGAGATTAAAGACTGAGAAAGAAATCTAGGATGGTTATGGTTTTGAAGAGTATGAGAACAGTGAAGCAGAGTACGGGCTTGCATTTTTTCAGCAAGAAAGTTGAGTGAAAAAAAGAAAAGAAAGAAGAACAATGACCAAAGAGAAACAGGAAGAGGGAGAAGTAGTTAGAGGTTAGACTTTAGGAGAAGAAACAGCCGTTGAGGAGAACAAGACTGGTTTGGAGATAATTTCAGGCAGTGTTGGAAGAGCTTTCAAGGCCACAAGAAGGACTTCTGGACTTGGCGGCTTAGAATTTTCATGGCCCAATAGTGGCCACCAACCATGAACAAACAAATGGCAATCCTTTTTGTTTTCTCGTTGATCTCCAACAGAAAGGGTATTTTTAGACTGATGAGAGAGTAACATCTGAATAAGGTCCAGTTTTCATTTGTTGCCAGTGCCTAATTGCGGATCAAAAACACGCACGTTCCTTCTCTTTTTACTTTGAATTTAGGTGTGGTTATCTTTAATTTTTTTTTTATTAAAATAGCTTTTAGGACAAATTTACTTTTATGTTTTTCCAGCAAACATGTTCCACTATTTTCTTCTCCAGTAACCGATCACTACTTAAAATATACTTCATTATGTCTAACATGATTCATAAGAATGCTCTTAACTTCAAATACTGCGTAATTAGTCCACAAAAGGAACTTCCTTGTTGAATACACAGTATGCAATTAATTATTAATCAATGGGCATTCGCCATCAGCTGTCAGGAATATGTCACAGCTCAGATCAGTGCATCAGCCGTGTATTTGTAGCCTAACTGTGACTTCTTCAAAGAAGAACGGCAGCGACATGATCCTTCACAAGCGATGGGGTACCTTTACAGTTCATGTCATAGATGGAAACACCTAAGATTCTGTTGTTGTTCTTCTGAAACTAAGCTTCTTTCAACTTCTCCAAGTTGTACCTGCTCAAGTCTTCAGAATTAAGTATGCCATCAGGAGACAAAAGACGTTGTAGATTAAGGAAAACGGAGCCTGGAAAATTAGATTTGTGCGTTCAGATGAGTTGAAATAAAAATTGTTTGAATGCACAGTTGTAGGTCAGTGGGAGATTGTAGTCTTCTTACCCATTGAAATCCTGCGAGTGCATACCAGCAGCCCGGGAAACTATACCCTCCATTTCTTGCAAGCTAACAAGAAAAGAAAAGATAACATTCATCAGTGATTCATGGAAAATCCAAAGAATTTTCTGGATAGGTGCTAGTGGACCAAGGAATAGAACTCTACCATTAATAAAATCAACACCAAGGCAAAGCATCCGCATGTTGACAAGCTGATAAATTTAAGATCTCGTCCAGCCTGCAAATAAACATAATCTCGAGACCATGATGCAATGTTGGATATGGCTTTGTCCAAATTTTTGTGTCGAGCAAGAATCAACCAATAAAACCAGCTTCACTAATTCTTGGTCCGAAAAACAACCATGAGATGCACGTTCATCAAGAAACCCAAGGGGGAAGATCCATAGTGAAATTGAAGTCAAACCAAGCATACCAGCAATGCCCTTCAAGGCTATGAGTGCTGGGTGTCACATATAACGCTATACAGTAAGGTATCAGAACCTTGTGCATCTGCAAAGACACAAAATAAGATATCCAGAAACATAGCATGATTGAAAATGGTTTTTCCATCCACAAGTTTTTTGCAATTCCTGATATCCATTTCATGATTGGTTTGTAGAAGATGCTTGATACTCACAGCAAACAAACACAAAAAAAAAAAGAGCTTTCCAATGACTAATAATATGAACTTCTATCAAGATGCTTGGTTGAGGATAAATTAAAGCTAGTTTGATTTAAAGTGTTTTAGCTATCTATCAGTTCTCAATACCACTTACAAGTTAGAAATACCAGACTGAAACACGTAAGTTTCATTGAACTGCTGATTGCATCGCTTGACATGGAGCAGAAAACTTTTAATGTTATTGACAGAAATTCGATGTTTCAGAGCAAGAGGCAGTGGTCAGTAGTCACAATCCCACTTGTGCAAATCTGTGATTAGCTAATTGGTAAAATTATTGACCGTAAACAACGCATAGGTGCTTGCAGGGCTCACAAATTTGACGACATAGCAGGAAAGAAACAAAGTTTAACTAACCTACTACACGATCGTCTGGTCGGGTGTGAAGATATTGGGAAACAACCAAGGCATAGATGTTCCACCTATCCCTAGTACCAAGCCAAGTGTGGCTATCACAAGTGAACTTAACAGCATCCATTTCTGTTTAATATGATAGACTTTTCAGAACACCTAGAATAAACAAAACAAAGCAGCATATGTTGAGGTGAAATTACCAACCTCGTATCACCCAAAAGTTGCACAGGCTATCCTTTGACAAATCTCTATTGATTCCGTCTATCAGTTCAGAATTCTGCCTTTTAGAATAGAGGTTGACCCTTACTGTACACATGTAATGTGTTCAAATAAAAAAACCTGATTGAGCTGATGAAAAACCTAGATTGAAGAAAAAATAAATGAAAAAAACTCGGTTGATCCAATAAAAAACTCAAGTTAATCCATTGACCAGTTTAAGACCTGGCCTTCACCCTGTTGATATTTTTTTTAATCAAAATATCATCATTTTGATCATTTAAAATAAATAAATAAAAATCAATCCTCTTGATTCTGATCCGGAACACAAGGCTTGGCTTGGTCAACTATCAAATCCTGCTTTGATCTACTAGTTTAGATAACTCGTCTTGGGTTGACCTGACCCATAAGCCACCAGGTTTTAAACGATTTCTTCTCGACTCCGGTAAAGACATGAATACCAGTCTTGAGTTATAAAATTTGACACTAATATAATTTTTTCAAAACCAAAACGAACTAAGTTTTACTTGCCACTAAGTTACATTCTAATTATTGAGCACCTCAGCAATATTGTTTAGCTGCTTTTCTTTTCCAAATCGATTTGATACTTAGATACTCTTTTCATCAAAATAGTTCAAAAAATCTCAAGAAAGAAACGATACAAGTTGGTTTCTCACGTAAATTACATCTTGATAATGTGTTATTACCTAAGTAAATTTTACCATTCAATTTTACAATCCGATTTTAAACATCATCTATTCGTAATTTTACATTTGAAAGAATTGTAATTTCAACAACTTTCTAGAGACCATATTGATATCTAGAGACCTGTTTCTCTCATGCACTATGCTAAGTAACTTTCACCTTCTCCATTTTATAGCGGCTCAAGTCCTCAGAGAAAAGTATGCCATCAGGAGAAAGAAGTCGCCGAAGAGAGAGGAAAAATCGAGCCTGAAAAAACAAAATTTGTGTTGAAACGTTTTCAAAACACGAGTTGTCAAATTATACAAGTGCTGTCCTGCTAAGATTGTTAGTCTTACCCATTGAAATCCTACAAGTGCATACCAACAGCCAGGCAAACCATATCCTCTTCTACTGAAAAGCTGGAAGTGAGAAAAATAAGTGAAAACTAGTGGTTCGTGGGAAACAAAGAGAAAACACCAGGAGACCAAGTTGTAGAATTCTACCATCAGTACAATAGAACCCAAAGAAAAGCATCCAGTCATTGAAAAGCTAAGGAATCTAAGATCCCGTCCAGCCTGCAAAAACACACTTGATAAAGCAACTTGGACCAAGTTAAAGAGTATTTGTTAAATTATTGGCGATTTTGTTGTTATATTTGCATATATCAATCACTTTTCCCCCAGTCAGAAAATATTATATACTGCAAGAAGCAGTTTTACAAACAAATTAGACGCAGTCCCTTGACTTTCTGGCCACACAAAGGTTCCTGACATGTCAGTGAAGGGGCCAAGAGGCACTTGGTTGAGACTTCTGGAGGAGAATCTGGCACCTAGAGAAGTGGAAAAAACTTGCAATCACAACAACAGTTTCTATAGTCATTTAATTGGTTAACCACTTGATTAGATGTGGTATATGGAGATTGTATTTCTGAAACTATGCTGCATCTATCAAAGGTAAAATGTTAATCCGCATGTCTGAGACTCAACTTCCATTGTGAGTGAGCAAACTCCATAAAAATTTCACTTACATTTCAATAAAAAAAAACAAGCATGGACTCACAAGAGAGTTAAGGAGAGCATTCAAATTAAAGCAAAACTGAACTTACCAACAGTGTCCCCTCGAGGCAATGAATGCTAGGTGTCACAGCAATTGCCATAAAGAATGGTAACAGCACTTTGTACATCTGCATGGATGCAAGACTGAAACATTTAAAATGGTCTCTGAATTTATGGATTGGCTCATGTAACACAAAGCTCAAAACTTAAAAGAGTAAAAATAAACAAATAAACAAAGAGAAAGATCTAACACAAATAATTAGTTGACAGAATCCCACTTAGGTTCGGTTACATGTGGTTCCATGCAATGGTATCAAGGTTAAAATCAGCACTAGAGAAGGAAACCGCTCAAGATTCCTCCATTGCTTCTGATATCTAGGCAACACAAATAATTCCTGATAAAAATAATGGAAAAAGGAAATAGAAGTAAATAAGTAAGAACTAACCTCTTGTATGACCTTCTGATCACGTGTAAAGATATTTGGGAACAACCAAGGAGCAAATGTACCAATGGTCCCTAGAAGCAATCCCATTGTAGCCCCAATTGTGACAAGTGATTTTAGCAGCCTTCGAGCCTGTTTCATATGATAGACCGTTCAGAAGACCTTGGACAAAAAAGAAAAACTGTAGAGATACTGCAACTACAAAATTTACAACACGTGGTTGTTCCATAATGATAAGAGAGGGGGAAGGGAAGTTCCATGCTCATCACAATGTAAGAAAACTAACTGGATTTCAGAGAAAGTGGTTGCAAGTGCTGAAAATACAATGGCTGAAGAACACACCTTTTCCAAACTTCGATTTACACCATATATCAACTCAGGCATAAATGATTGTGCAGTTTGTGAGAGAGGCTCACCCAATACTGTACACATACCCATTATTTGAAGCATGACCTGGAGTAAATTGTAAATTCTCAGGTTCATCAGTTTTAAATTGATATAAAGCTAAAGCAAAGAGGAAAGTAACTGAAACTGCAACTATGACTATGTCTACCTGATGAGCAGCCACGGAATGTGTGCCCATAGATGTCGCAAAATATATCATGAGAGAATAGAAAGCCACCTAAACGATCAAAAGTATCAGATACTTTCAAGTTATAAGATAGGACCACATATATAAAATTGAATAATGGGCAACCTTTGATATCATTGTCACAAACACTGGTGCAGCAAGCCCAATTACTGTCAGGATTTCATCAGGTGTTGGAACAGAGATGGAAAATGCATTGTATCCTTTTTTGTTCAAAGCTTCTATCATCATATAAGCTGCAATAACCTAGAGCTTATTGGGGTAAGAGGAAAACAAAAGAGAAAGGAATTGCACATTTTTTTTGGATACATTTCAAATGGCTCGGTGCAAATATAAGATGATGAAATTTAATTCTACACAAGGAATAGTCAGCATACCTGTGACACCATTGTGGCCCATGCGGCACCAGCAATTCCATAGCCTAAAAAGCTGCAGAGGACTACATCACCAACACCATTTACAACACTAGAAACCGCCAAAGCCTTCAGAGGCCCCCACGAATCTTTCATGCCAAGACTGGAAACAGAAAAGGGAACATTTACAAGCACAAAACTAGCCAAGCCAAAACTGTTAAGAGTTTCATGAAATATCGAACTAGGAACTCAATGTCAGAGTCTCAAGGGCAATAAATCAAGTTAAGACAAGGATGCAGGTATGAAAAGAAAAGGTGAAAAGACTTTCAGAGGCTAAAAAATCATGAATGTTTAAGATATATATAAAAAGGACGCATTGTCTTACTCAAAGGCAAGGCTTTCAGTTTGTAAGATCTTTTAACACAAAATTGGATGCTTTTCTCAAAGTCATTAGAGCACTCCACAGAAAGGTTTTCTGGCATGCCCCCAATTTGTGGAGATAATGAATAGTCCCTAGAAGACTTTTCATATTTTAAAGATATAGACTAAACTAAATGCATAGGGAGCCCAAAGGAGGGGGGATAGAAAAATTGTGGAGATAATGAATAGTCCCTAGAAGGCTTTACATATGCATAGGGAGGCCGGGGAGCTAAGAGAGCCCAGTATAAACTAAGTAGCTTAAGACACTGTTAGCTCATCAAGTAGATAAAGCATGGGATAAAGCAATGATGAGGAGAATAATATAGTTTCACCTTGCACTTTGAGCAACCCATCCTACAAGAACTGCAGGCCATGCTAAGCCTCGAATCTGACAACAACATATTAAGTTCAAGTAAAAGTTACAAAAACAAACAAGTTGGATGTAATGTACAGTAATTGACCACGTTAATGATCCCATTCAATGAGTATAATAGAGGACACCAAGTAAAGAGATGTCAAATCATCAAGTATTTGAAGATAAATGATCAGAACTTCTGGACCAGACAAGAGTAGTCAATAATTTAGTATCATCTCTCTGGCCACGGCATAAACCTGTACTCAGTAGAAATACAGCAGAAATTTCTCCATGTGTCTCATCATTGATGGTCATAAAGAAACAGCTGACTACACTTGTCAAATTCCATCAATTATAATAAACATATTCAATCAGAAACCTCACGAATCAAATGCAATGGATGTTAATTTCCTCAAGATGATAAAGCACAACAAAACCCACTTCCTACTTAACAAATACATCAATCAAATAAATCCATGATACAATTGAAAAGACTTCAGTTATTATTAAACTTTCCTTTCTGAAAATTAGTAAAGGACAGGTAAAAGATATGAAAAAGGACACAAACCTGAACGTATGTATTTGCTGCAGGTATAATTTGTGCATTTTTTGGTCCTGAGAAAGCTGGAAAATAGAAGAAAAGCAAGCCCATCAAGCATTCAGTTTCTAACTATGTATAGTGAACAGCACAATATAGCCAATCACCAAGAGAAAGAAAGAAAACTACATCCATTCATGATACAGGATTAATAAAAAGCTTCACTAATTTTTATTACCAGTTAGTGCCCATGAACCAAAGAATCTTGTAAACAAGAGCATAAGCAGGCCACAAGTCATCCCGACAAAAAGAAGGATAGATATTTGATGCTGCACTTGATTTTTATCCTGCACAGATCAAACAACGCAGTAAAAAACTTAGAAGATATCCTACTTAAGTCTGTTGGGCCAGCTTTAGTTTTGGGATCCCAGATTATACAAGGCTCTGTTTTCATGTCTGCTAGCGTTTGCGAGAGAAATCAAGAGGGAGGGGGGGGAATCAAGCTAATCAGGGCTAGGGATTTTCTAACAGCACCATTGTATCCTCATCATTTTTATAACCTCAAGAATCAACTTCACAACCTTAAGTAAGTAAACCTCGAGTCTCACCATCAAGCTACTTGAGCGCATTTTTTATTGAAAGCAGAAACAAAAAATTACAACTCCGCATATAATAAATTAATCAAATTCCATTGGTTAAAGAAACAAATTGCTGACCCGTCTGGCAAGGTAAGTTGCAACCATATTCGAAGTGGCAATTGAAAGGAACATGAACACATAACTCATATAATCACATAAAACCGTCGCAGGCCCTGCCCATCCAAAAAGAAAACATATTAACAAGCCCCATTTCATTACTTTAAATCCCAGTAACATACACAAACACAAAGAACACCCTCAAAAGCGATTACATTAGCAACTAAACAGACAAATAAAAAGAACCCAGTTCAAAAAATTTCCTCGATAAAACAAAAAAATTAAGTACCTAAAGCGGCAAGTTCAATGTAACTCCCTTGACCAATAACCACAGTATCAATTAGACTCATTAATGGCCCACATAACCAAAGCCCTGTAGCAGGTCCTGTAAACAAAACAATCTCCTTTATTTGACTCCATAAATTCTGATTCTCCAATCCCTCTCTGTTCATATCCACTTCTATCTCCTCTTCTTCCAAAATTGAGCCAGTTTTACTGTCATTTTCTCCCTCAATTTCATTGTTAGTATCGAAAAGTTCTTGACTTTGGCTACAAAGATTGGCTTTCAAACCATAAAGATGATTTCTTGGTGTCAAAATGTTTAATTTTGCAGGAACTTTGGGACTTTGAAGGAGATGGATAGATGGGTTTTTTAATAGAATTGATGGTTGTGGATGTTTTTTAAAATTAGGGTTTTGAAATGGAATTGTTGAAGAATGAATTAGGGTTTTGATTTGCATTTTCTGTTGAATTCTTAAAAAATTGAGAGGGAAAGAGAAATTTGGGTTTTTGTTTAATGTGGATTTTGAGTTGAGTTTTTTTGATATTGGAAGCAAATGGGAGAGAGAGGCCTGGCTCCTTTTTTTGTTTTTTGTTTTTCTTTTTGTTATTTGGGTAGTGACGGTCAAAAAAGGCAAACTTCGTCCTTTTTTCTTAAACAAATAACAATTTGGTCCCTCTTGTTTAAGACACTCCTTATTTGATCACTTTATTTTCATATTTGTTTATAAATTAATCCTTCTTTTCGTTACCAATTGGTGGTGTGTTGACCTGTCATTTGGGGTAACAATTAATAAGTAAATCAACAAAAAAAAAAAGGTAACAAATGATAAGTTAATCATAAGAAAATGAAACTCGAGGGAATGTTTATATGTTTCTTAAAAATTAAGGTATGATTTACTGTGCTTTACGTTTGGAATTCTTTTGAACTATCACAGTTAATCCTTATTTTTTTTATTACTATTAGTATGAGTGTCTGGACCAACTTGCATGTACTTCGACTAATCTCACAAGTCCTGAAGTTAACGACCATGTAAGCCTTCAGTGACCATTATATTAGCAATATAGAGCTCGAACATGAGACCATGAAAGAGCAAACCTTTTAATTCCAAACTCTTACCACTAAACCACTTACTATGAACTTGATTCTTAATTTTAATCAGACGAGTGGCGTTGGATTCTACCATTCATTGAATCAATGAGGGTCCATTTTACTCTTTTGATAGGATAAATTTCAAGTTTTGTTTCTTATAAGGACTAGAAATTCATAGAACTATTCATATCTCCATGGCTAGATAGTTTCACT
>Ga0325402_1003915_pt1 | contig 13640 bp, 10 predicted proteins | sample PopdelMetagenome_22_FD_207212 | JGI IMG/M metagenome (GOLD analysis project Ga0325402, IMG submission 207212) | Populus deltoides microbial communities from Bellville, Georgia, United States - Xylem-PdKOR-R3 | ecosystem: Host-associated > Plants > Phyllosphere > Stem > Wood/Secondary xylem... | reverse complement strand
GGAGGAGGAGGAGGAGGAGGAGACAATCTGGTTTTTGGGTGACCGCAAACCCTAATAGAGAAGACGCAGATAGATATAGAGAGGGGGAGCTGGAAAGCAATGCGAATAGACGAGGTGGCGTTGGAGTTGGACTCGTCAACTTGTACAAGGATAAAAAATAGAATCGTATTTTGAAAAAAATATTACAGTAAAAAGAATAATAAAATATAGATAAAATTACTAATTGATATTAGAAATAGTGTAATTACATCCAACTTTTTATTTATTTTGTTTTTTTATTTAAAATTTTTCATTTTATATTCTGAAATTTATAAATTAAATAATGCTTTATATTCTCACTGACATGTAAAAAATCAATAAAAAATTCAAATTATTTACAAAATAATCATTATATTTTATTTAATAACTAAATGACATATATTCACTTATACTTATATTAAATATTATATTTTTATCAAAAAAAAAACTACTCACCACTTTCTCTCTTTCCTTTTTTACTCATCTTTAATTTCAGATAAAATAATTTACTAATTCTCGCACTCATATTCACTAATTCTCGCACTCATGAACAATTTCATATCCATATATAAATGTTATAAATAATAATAACTAAAAAATCATACAAACCTAAAGAACAAAGCCCTAGAACTTAGAATTAAAAACTGGGATAATTACTCAAAAAAACTAAAATTAGATTATATAAATCAAGAATTAAAAATTTATAGTTAGAATGCCACAAATATAATCTTTTTGATAAGTTTTAAAGAGTTCAAAGAAAAACTAAAAGCAATATGGCTCGCACAATTTTTATTCAAATAAAAAATGTTTTTCATATCCAAAAAATAAATAGTATTTCTATGTTTGACTTAAACAAAAATAAACCCTAATTAACTATATGTTTAAAATTAAATCCAAATAACTATCTGGCATAAAGATATAGATAAAATAAAATACGAAGTTTGGGTTTTATATAAATAAAAACTCAATTTATATATTTCTAAATAGTAACTTATAAGCCTTATTGAAAAATCTCATTAATGTTTGATTGCTATAAAATTTTAATCATATAAGAAATAGAGTCTTTAAAACCTCATAGCAAAATTTCAACTCGATCTAACAGTTATATTTAAAGTTATGATCATTAATATAAAGTTATGTATGAGTTCTTGAAGCTTGCTCAACCTAAATGTCATGAATCAATCTATTAAATGCCTTTTATCATCTTGGTTATTGCCCTTGTTATTGGTCTAATTGACACAAACAATGAATCTTGTGGTGTTGCTTACTGATTCTCATATTCCCTCTTTCCTTAAAAGATTTAAACCCTAAATTGTCACATATATTAAAAGGAGAAAGATCATAAACAATAAATATAGCACTTACATTATACTCATATGGAAGTTTCACTTTATAAGTCTTGTTGTTAATTCGTTCAAGAACTTGGAATGAACCATCTCCTCTGGACTGCAACTTAGATCACCAAAGGGTTGAAAATCTTTCCTTCCTTATATGCATCCAAACTCAATCATCAAGTTCAAAAATAACATATAAACAATCTTTGTTAGTTTTAGTGGTATATTGTTCATTTTTCTCTTTCTATATATTGTTGAACACTCTTATGTAGTTTCTTTACTATTTCTTTATCTATCTCTATACCTTTTTTATTAACACTGTAGCGAAGAAAAACAAATTTATCAATGCAAAAAGTACATTTCTTTAAGTTAGCATATAATTTTTCATTTCTCAAGACATTAAGCATATATCACAAGTGGCTAATATGCTCCTTAAAGCTTTCATCATACACCAATATATCATTAAAATATATTACAACAAATTTGCCTATAAAATTCATGCAATACACTACTCATCAATCTCATAAATGTGTTTGGTGCATCAGTGAGACCAAATGGCATAACTAACCATTCATATAACTCGTGTTTAATCTTAAAAGTAGTTTTTCATTCATCTTTTTCTTTCAATATAATTTGATGATAACCACTTTTTAAATATTTTTTGTGAAGTTATAAAAACCATGCAATTCATCTAACATATCATTTAGCCTATGAATTAGATGTTTACACTTTACAATAATGTTGTTGATAGCCCAATAATTCACGCGCATCCTTTAAGACTCATTTTTTTCAGCACAAAAGGCACTAGTACCATACATGGACTCATGTTCTCCTTTACATACCCCTTATCTATCTATTATTTATTTGTCTCCATCGGATCACTTCTATAAGTTAGTTGGTTGGGAATTATAACTCCATGTATGATATCAAATTTATATTTTATTCCCATGATTAGTGGTAAACCACTAGGAACATCATCGGGAAATACATTTTTATATTTTTGCAACAAATGAACAACAATACTAGGAAGGGATAAATCAATATCATTAGTATTGAAAACATGTCTTTTTCTATAAAAATACAAATATAAGCCGGTTGGTATAAAAAACACTATTAACATTACTCTTTTTTGCATAAAAACCCACTTGCTCCTTTGTTTTTCTCTCCACAACCTCCTTTTCTTTCTTCTTATATGGCCCTTTTATATTTTCTCTCGTCTTGATCACATTTTTCTTTTTAGTCATCTCAACCACCTCTTTCTTTTTACTCTTTTCGATCTCAGACTCTCTTTTTAATTTTAATTGATCTTCATATACTTGTTTTAAGGTTAAAGGTACAAGGGTAATGAATTCATTATCTTATACAAAAGAGTACCCATTCTTGAACTTATAATGAATAACATTCTCATCAAATTACCATAGTATAACAAAACAAAATTACCTATTTGTAAAGTACATCATTGTTATACCTTCTAATTGAAAAGGAAACTAACACATGTTTATTCACCTTTACTTTATCATGCTTATTCAACCATTGCAGCTTATATGGTCTATGATATTTTATAATAAACAAATTCAATATTTCCATAAGAGTATTACTAATTATATTAGCATAACTCCCTCATTTATAATTATATTACATGCCTTATTATTGATGTGGCATCCAATATGAAAAGTATTTTTCATTTGCTACTTTAACTCATCCTATTTGATTTGAGCACTCAATGCAAGCCTAACCATAAACGACTCACCCTCAACTGGATATTCTACCTCATCATCATTAGCATCCTCAAGTGACAACATCTTTTCAGCATCACTGTCACCTATAATTTTCACCTTCTCATGATTATGCAAGATCATAACTTTTTTACTTAGATATTGAGAAGCTATGCGACTTAATCTTAAGTAATGAAAATATATAATATCATGATTACAAGGTGATTATGATTTAGATTTACCTCTAATATCGATATAGACTTTTTTATTGCCTCTAGGTGTTTCAAATTTACTCTTTTGGGTAGCTTTATCATTCTTCTTCCAATTCGGTTTCTATAACATAAATGAACCAAAATTGTTGACTCAGCTTTAAATTCATTTTCCTCTTGAGTTGTCATTTTACCTTCATAATCATATGCATAGTGTCTTCTAATTCTTCATATCGTTATAATTCTCTAACATTTTCTATCTCACGGTTTAAACCATTCAAAATCTTACAACAATAGCTTATATTTCTTCCTTTTATATTTGCATGAATTATAACTACCTCTATTTATTTATGGTAATTCTCTACACTGTTGGAATATTAAGTAAAGGCTTGCAACTTCTGATATAGGTCCCTATAGTAGTGGACATGGATAAATATTCTTCTTATAATAGTCTTTGTTTCATCCTAAATCTTAATAGGCTTCTTATGATTTCTCATCCCATTTAACACAAGTTGGTCCTACCATTAGTAAACTCTATCCTGACTAACTTAACCTTTTTCTCTCAATAATAGACATGGAAATCAAAGATTATTTCTACTTTCTTGTATCACACCAGGAAAGTTTCTAGATCATTCCTCTATTAAAAAAACAATCTTTATTTTAATACTCCCAAGGTTTTTATCAATATAATTATGGCTTCTAGCATCTCTTTTAAACCCTTTGTCATGTTTATCATAGTTTGGTAAAATCCTTTATTTATTGCCAAATAATGATTGATGGTGTTAGAGACCTTGCAGAATTATCCCTCTTGCAGATTAACAATCATAATATCTTTTATATCTATTCAATCTTTGATATTATCAAACATCATATTCATACACTTAAACTATTATTGCATTTCCTGTAACACAAAGAACATGTTTTCCTTCTTTTTGGGTGATGATTTGCTTTTGAAAGACATATTCAAATCTAAAAAAGATGTTAGTAATAAACATTTTTTATGTGTTTACACTTAAAGATATGTCACTTCACTCGTGTTTTACTTTTAACTTGGTTTTTCTTGATGTTATTCTCACTCATATTGCTTTTTACCACTCTTAACTCCCCTCTTTAATTTTTATTAAACTAAAAAAAATCAATCAAAATGAATCAAATTGTAGAGTTTAAACTACCAAATTCAAAATGACAAAGACAAAAAAGAAACATCAAAGAAATTTAGGAAGAAAAGGCAAAAGAAATGAAATTTGAAAGGATTAGTAATAATAGAAGTCAAATGAAATATGTAAAGATAAAAGTTTAGCACAAAAAACTATTTTGAATGGAAAATTAAACACAAAATATCAATACAAAAAGACTTTCTTGAAGAATAATTCAACATAACAAATTTAGGATTAGATGGAAAATTAAACATCATAGATAAATAAAAAAAGACTTTCTTGAAGAACAACTCAACAAAACAAATTCAAGATTAAACTTCTTGACTTGTGTTAATGATTTTTTTTTTTTTGCTAGGAGGAGAAATTTTGTTTTGCTCTACATAAAATATTGTTTATCAAAACATTTTTTATTGAATAAATTTTTACAATATTTGATAAATACTAATTTAAAATAGGTTGGTGGTGAAACAACAATGATGTTCTTGTTTGTTATAATAAAGATGAGATAACAACAATTATTGTGATGGGAAATGATGATGGTGATCAAATAAAAAATAAATAAAGGGATGATAGTAATAATAGTTGAAATATTTGAATGAAATATGAGTCAATTATTATTTATAAAATATTTTATAAAATTTTATGAGTTGAAAGTATTTTATTATAAAATATTTTATATTAAACAAATAGAGAAATATTTATTTTATAAGTTATTCTATGCAAAATAAACTATCCTTAAACAAAACATTGAGAGTTGTTGAGTTTTTTTATTTTTATTTTTTGGGAAATAAAACTGTGTTTGTTAGTGTTTTAATAGATTATATTATATACAGATGGCTCACGTTACACCGCAAGTTGGATTAAAATTCTCCTAACATAAAAAGATGTTTAAGAGATGCTGATATTTTATAAAAAGCAAGAAAAATCCAAGACCTGGATCATCGATTTACCGAGTTCAATAAACTTGGTTATTTAATGACATGATTAAAAAAAAATATCGACAATAAATAAAACAAACAAAATGTTTTAGCAATAATTAACTATAAAAAATGAGTTGTCAATATCATACTTGGAAGATGAATTGAGAAAAGCCTGCTAAAAACTTACCATTACTCCATTTAGAAATGGCAATAAGTACCTACATGTCAGATTTCTTAATATTAATATCTTACCCATTATCATTTGGGTAAAAAATTTAGATATTTAGAAACTATAAATCAGGTTTTGAATAACCAATGGGTATCCATTATCTATTATTATTTATTGACAATAAAAAAATAAAATAGTTGATATATATATATATATGAAGTATACATATGTATATGAAATTATAAAATGATAAATATTATTCATGTGTGTGTGTGTGTTTTATATCAATATTAAGGTATGTATATATCATATTGCATTAGAAAAAATCTAAATATTTTATAAATATATTTATATAATATAAATATATATTTTGGGTTGGGTTTAAACGGGTTTCGGGTCAGGTTTCACAATATCCATACCTATTATCCATCGAGTACAATATTCACCCATTCAAGTCAGGTTGGGTCGATATCTATCGAGTTTGGATTAAATTTTCATTCCTAGCTCCATCGTGGATATTACCCCACCACCAAAAAGAGCTCATCAAGATGATTCTAATGCCATTATGAAAGACTACACAATCACATAAAAAGAGGTTGCATGCCTTGTTAAAGAAACGATCCAAAAAGTAAATAAAATAAAACATCATGAAGTGAATATCTAATACTTATATTTAATTAATTAAATTAATTTAATTAAAAAAATCTATGAAGAAAAAGCTAAATTAACAAAAAAACAACAAATAAAAAGACTCGAGATAACCCATGTCATTTTTAAAATCAGTAACAAATCATATAGAAAGTAAGTAAGTAAATAAATAAATGAATAAAAATGGAGTTCAATATCCAATTAAATAAATACTAAAGAATGAAACTGAAAAAACACGAGTTTTTTTAAAAAAGCAAACCAGTTCAAATTTTCTAAGCCTGCGTTAATTTTTTAAACTCATAACATGTGAAATCCTAGTCCTAGGCTCAATAAAAAGTTCAATTCCTAAGTAATTTAATGTTGAAGGATAAAATAGAAAAAAAATTTAAAAAATTTTTGAAAGTAAAAAATATAACAATCAAAAAAATAAAAACCAAATTTGTTAGAGAGAAAAAAAAACTAAAGGAGGATGAAAAGTAAAAAAAAAATTAATTTTAAAATTTATCCCAAATAAAATCAATAAAAATAAAAAGAATAAGGATAAAATTTGACAAATAAAAAAAAATTAAAAGAGGATGAAATTGAAAAAAAACTCCAATTTTATAAATTATTTCAAATAAAATAAATAACAATCAAAATAACAGGGATTAAACCTAGAGAAAAAAATAAAGTGAAGGATTGCTTTGAAATTTTAAGAGTCATACATGAAAATTGAGGAGATAAAAGAAAATAAGAGAGAGAAAAAATGTTGGTATCGAACTAAAGGTCAACAAGCCACACGTGCCGCCTAGAGATGAAAGGGCCGCTGAGACAATTCAAATGATGCTCTAAAAGCCACGGTTTGGCTATCAAATGTCTTCTCATGTATCGCTTGAATGGAACAGACAGAACTTACTAGTTAATGCATGCGCTTCAATATTTTTTTGAATAAAATTTATATTTATTAAATTACCAAATTACCCCTTAATCAACTTGATTATAACAAAAAAAAAATATATGATAAAAATATAACAAAGCATATGAATGCAAGTTAAAGAGATTTTGCTTTGAGTGTAATTTAGTTATTTGACTACATTTTGAAAAATAAAAATATAAAAAAACCTTTCATGCTAGTTTAAATGTTTTTTGCTTTTAAAGATAATTTACTTATTTAAATATGTTTTAAAAATATTAGAAGAATTGTTTGTCCCTTATTAATATAATAATAACTAATTAATTTTTATGAAATTATAATTCATTATTTTTTTGGAAAAGTAAAATAATCACTACACTATACTATTTAAATTCACAGTTGATTTATAAGGAAAGATTAAACCTTATTTGTTATTTTTTTAAATCTCACAAGTTTCAACAATAATTTTTATTTAATTTATTTTTTGCACTCATAACAAAAATATTTTAAGCAGTACAATAGCAATAAATATGGATAATAATTTAATTTCAAGTCATTATATATGATTCAAATGAGATATGTTTTTTTCAATTTATTTATTTAATAAATAATGAATAAAATATAAATATTACTGAACCCAATTTAAAATTCAATTATATATATATATATTGAATAATAAAGTATAAATTTTTTTTTTCTAATTTGTTTATAATAAACAATGGATATATTATAAATACAGTAAAAAGTGAGCAGCCATTATAAACCCTAATAATAAGCCTAGGGTTTTGCTAGCAGTCTGTGCCACTGACACCCACCATAGCAAACCGTCGTAAGATATCGGTGGCCGCTGCTGCCCACTTCCCGCCTTCGCCCTGAGAATATAATTGCAAGAACTATTATAGTAGAAGCAAAGAAGAAGAAAAATGTGGTATCTGTGCGTGTTTTACCACAGATTGCTAAGTTACAGAAGGGCAGAAGTGGAGTCTCTGGCAGAAATGTTTGGGGTTTTTTCGAGTTTGGAATGGAGGCTTCCAGAAAATCAGCATCCCGACTCTCCTTTCCATTTGGTCAATCTTCCTTCAGAAGATATCGCTCGAAACATTGCCAATCGAAGCATACTTGTCAAAGGAATCTATGAACTTTGGGGAGAAGGAAGTAGCTTTGAGCAACTTGAAGAGGCTATAAAGAGTTATCCGGAAGACCGAAAATTGCCTTACTTGACTTGTGAAACTACTTTCAAGGTCACTGTTGACAGCTTTGGAAAGGCAATCAGCTTCCAGGAACAGAATGACCGTATCAAGAGTCTTGCCTACATCCCTTTCAAGGTTTCTTTGTTTTTCTTACTCAGTAGTTTTGATTCAATCTAGCCAACATTGATTAATAGATGGACTTGGTGTTCTTATGACTTTTTTTTTAATGATTGGGATTACATCGAACCCTTTTAAGAAACTTATTATGCTCCTTATTCATTGCCATTTATCAGGGCCGAGTTAATTTGAAAAACCCAGATATCAACTTCTGGCTCATAGAAACTGATGACTATGGAGCTCCCAATGGGCTTCCACCGGTTGTCCAAAAAAGAATCTTTTTTGGTCGACTGGTTGGTGGTGCTGACAGGAAGCTCTTACCAACTTATCAGTTGAAAAGCCGTAGATATCTGGGCCCAACTGCCATGGACGCAGAGATGGCTTTCTTGATGGCTAACCAAGCACTGGTCATGCCAGGGAAACTCGTCTACGATCCTTTTGTTGGAACTGGCAGCATTCTTGTTGCTGCAGCTCACTTTGGGGCGATGACCATGGTTTGCATTTTATTGCCCTTTTCTTTCATGCTAATTTGCTTTCCATCTGCTACCTGCCCCTCAAATTTCAAACAAAAACCTATTTGCTTCTTATATTAACATCAACCGATATAAATTTCTCAGGGTGCTGATATTGATATTAGGGCTGTACGTGATGGTCGTGGACCTGACTGTAATGTTTGGAGCAATTTTAAGCAGGTGAATGTGGGAATACATTGTTTATTAGGTTTTGTGTTGTGTGACTGAAAATACCTTGTGAAACTCAGCTTATTATCATAACTGATGCATTGCTGAACTCTCCTTGTATATAAAACAATTTGTTTTAGAGTTAAAATATCTTTCTTCTTTGTAATTTTGTTGGTTAGGTTATTTGAGGAAATAACATCAAACTTGCATAAACGATGCTTATTTGTTAATGCATTTTTGCAGTACGGATTACCCTTGCCAGTTGCTCTTTTAAGGGCAGATAATAATCTTCCTCCTTGGCGATCTGGATTAAAAGAGGTAATCTTTTTTGATAATGGTTATTTCTTCCTGAATACAAATGATTCCATTCCACCCTCTTGTGCCTTTATTTGAATTCAGAGAGGCATGCTGAATTTCTGCCAGGTTTTTGTGATTATGTCTTTATGCTGAAGCCAAACCAAATACTATATCGTTGCAAGACAATATCGGTGCATTTCCTGATTATTTTGTTATCTAAAGCTAAGAACTAAATCCATTACTTAGGTGCTTGTAGTTTGCAAATTTAATACCAGTGCTTTGTTCAAATTTAGCAATTAAGTTTGTTTGGCATTGTTTGGTTTAGACATTTTTCTCTTTCCTCATTTTGGTGCAGAGACGCGTTCACTGTTCAAATAGAGACAGCTCTATATTAAACATCGTACACCACCAAGGTTACCTTAAATTTGTTTATCTGAACTATGCATACTTTCAACATTAATACCATGATTTAAAACATGGGTTGCTTTTGATGTCTTGCCAAGTGATTTAAAATGTCAAGGAAGCTTGGTTGGTGAGGGCTTTGACAGTTGATGAGATAGTGTTATTTGCTTCTGTTTGAATACTCTTATGTTCTCGAATTCGTGTTCTTGAACATGAAAAATAGAAAATGGTGTCTGGTCATTTGAATTTGTGTTTTTGAAAAGCATTGAAAGTATTTGTCTCGGTTTCAAAACATTAAGGACTGTTTTGCACAAGTGACTGGAAAATGTTCTGAAACAGAAGAAGCTTTAGAAACACGAACCACGCTGGCCCTAAGCATCTTACTTGCCTTGTAGTGTGTATTTTGAGTTCAGAATTGAACTGAAGCTCTGATTGTACGAAAAAAAAGTGGGAATGAATCCCATCTGATAGATCTTTTTTCATAACTGAAAGGATAACTTGATGGAGATGACCCTAGCTGCAAAAGCCTTTTATTTGTTTAAAGGAAACCCTTGTGGGTAAACTTTGGAGATCTTGCACCACCCTACAGGGAGGGACAAGTATCAACGAGTGCTAGATGCCTAGGAAGGAATGAAAAACCTAGTCATGTGCTTGGCTGCGCTTCCCAGGCTCAAACTGTTTTCCACAAGACTAAGCCTGCGGAGGCTCAAGTTCTTATGAAACTTGAAAATAATTTTGATGACCTTTAGAGGTCAAAAGTAGTTCTTGGGCAAGGAAGAGCTTTCCAGTATTACTAAGCGCTGTTCTGATAGTATTCTTTCAACATGTTCTTTGTGATTAATGATGTTGATGTGTTTTTTTACTTTCAGACAATGACTTCAGGTTCTTTATTTGTAAATGACTCAAACCTTTGCAGATCATTTCTCTTCTTTTTCCTTGGGAGCGAGCGAGTAGTTTTAATCTTTTTAGCCTCTTTCAAAGTTGCTGGCAATTGTCTTCAACTTTTCCATTTCAAGATGGAAACTTGATGGTTGCTCTAGCTCTATGTATGGTGGTTTATGTAGTCTTCTGTTTCATGGAAATAATAGCATGTTGATTTAGGTACCTGCTAACTTATTTTGTCTTCATACTGTTTCCTGATTGTTGTATTGATTCAATTTTTTTGCTATTCAATAGATTTTTGATGCCATAATCTGTGACCCGCCTTATGGGGTTCGTGCTGGGGGACGCAAGTCTGGTGGCCGGAAATTGCTCAAGGGAGTTGTGGGCCCTTACACTGTTCCTGATGATAAGAGAACTGACCACATACCCTCAACTGCACCTTACAGCTTAGCTGAGTGTGTGCATGACTTACTTGACCTTGCTGCTAGGATGCTAGTAATGGGTGGCAGGCTTGTATACTTTTACCCTGTATTGAGAGAAGATGATGTTATGGAAAATCACTTTCCAGAGCACCCATGTTTCAAATTGATTGCATCTTCTGAGCAGATTTTAAGTTCCCGTTACAGCCGGGTATTAGTAACCATGGTGAAGACAGGTTCATACACCGACAAAGTGGCTGAGGCAGCCAAGATCAAGCATCAGGAGTTCAAGGAGAATTATGTGAAGTGGTTAGAACATGGTAATCTCCATTCTTCTGTTTTCGGTCCAGCTCATCTGCATTTAGGTGAAGAAACTGATTCTAAATTATGTAAAGAACTGAAACCAAAGTACAGAGGAAAATATGTATGACATAGCTGCACCTCCGGGTTGTTTATCTAGGAAAAAATGCTAGAAAGAAAGAAATAGGAGCTACGCATTATGCTTTGGTGACTGCATTTTGCTTTGTCTTGTATTTTCATCCTGGTGGAGAAAGAGGATAGATGGAAGAGTAATTATGAAAGCCATAACAATGCATCTGTTATATCTGTCCTTTTCGCATGAATCAGTGAGAAGTCAGCATTTTTCACTTGTTCTATCATCTTTAGCCGGATTAATATAAATCAGTGGCACTTGCTCGCATCTGTTATATCTGTCCTTTAGTCTGCTATTCCAGTTGCTTTTTCATTGCTCACCTTTTTGCATCCTGAGCCCCTTTTGCTTGCATGAAAATGAATTCCATGGAAAGGATTTTCGAAAAAAGGTATTGCTTTTCCATGTTTGGGTGTATTTGGTGTAGCACATAGTACTTCAGTCTTTTCATGCCTTTTATTTGCACGAGTACTGGAAAAAGGATTCTCCTCTCCCTTTTTTTAACCAAAAATTATCTTTGTTGCTCGCAATCTTCCTCGGTACTTGGTATGACTTGGACTTGGGCATTGTCTGGTGGAATTACGAGGTGGTTGATGGTATCTGTCCATTCCTCGTTACGTTGGGAAGGTGGACATCAAGCCAATCCTACAGGTTTTTGCAAGGTATCATGAACATCCCAAATTTTGCTAGGAAATATCAATGGTTTTAAAGACTTAAATTTAAATTTATTTTGTTTAAATTTATTTTATATATATATTTTCAGATTGTTTTGATATGTTAATGTTAAAAATAATTTTTTAAAAATAATAAATTTATATTTTGATGTATTTTTAAATAAAAGATATTTTAAAAAATAATTGCTGTCGTATTTTTAAACATTCATTTATTACATAAAATGAGCTAAATATTTATTACATAAAACGAGCCAAATTAATTTTCAATGATTCAACTATTTTGGGATTTAATTGCGCTAGGGCTAAATTTAAAATCTTGAAAATGAGGTCATATAAAGCACAAACATTAACCCTATCAAGAAAGTTGGTTCATATGGCCTCATTTTGTTTCATAGAAAATGGTTTTTAAAAATTATTTGTTGATTATAAAAAATAAAAAAATATTTTATTGTTTATTGATTATATTAAATTTGGTCATTAATTTTTTGATTGTTATATATCTTGTTTTGAATATTTTTTTAGAATTTGATATAATTTTTTTATATTAATTTGCGTTCTCATTCTTTTAATTGTTATTTTTTATCTACTTTTTTAATTAAAATCCTTTTATTTATCAAATTTGGTCCTTATTTTTTTAATTGGTATTTGTTTTATTTAAAATAATTTATGAAATTAGATTTTTTTCTTCAATTTCAACTTTTAATTTTTTTATCTGTTAGATTTGGTTTCTATTCTTTTTATTGTTATTTATTTTATTTGAAATAATTTATAAAATTGATTTTTTTTAATTTCATTCTTCATTTTTTTATCTATTATATTTGCTACTCGTTCTTTTGATAAGCTTGAAAAAAAAAATCAATACATTAATAAGTTATTTTTTAGTTTCTTTTTTATGGCATAGACAAACATTGAAAAATATTTTTTAACTCATTTTTCATGATATTGTCAAATATTAAAAAATAATTTCCTTTTAAAAAATATATTTTCCATGAAAACTACTTTTCAAAAAAAAAACTGGCAAATAAATAAACCTACAGTACTTTAGGTCACATCATGCACAAATATTATCCGGGTCAAGTAAACTAGTTCATATTATATACTAGCCAACTTACTCGCATGTACCAATGCTCCGTAAAAAGCTAATATGTTCCGGAAAAAAAAAAAAAAAATGTTGTTGACACATTTCTTAACTTCAAGAAAATAATTATTAAGATATCCGATTTCATGTCGAGGAGAATAACCATTTTTTTAATCTAATTATATGTTAATAATTTTTATTTAAGTTTCACTAATCATTTTTTTTTAAAAAATACATCCTTTTAGATTTTGCATAACAACTATCTTAACCTGTATTAACTCTTATAAAAAATTAATTTTAAATTAACTTTTATAAAGTTTGTACAATAATATAATAATTATATATATTAACAAAAATAAAGAAATGAAATCTCCATGCCAACCCTACCTTTTATCATTATTGATTAAAA
>Ga0325402_1003914_pt1 | contig 13640 bp, 8 predicted proteins | sample PopdelMetagenome_22_FD_207212 | JGI IMG/M metagenome (GOLD analysis project Ga0325402, IMG submission 207212) | Populus deltoides microbial communities from Bellville, Georgia, United States - Xylem-PdKOR-R3 | ecosystem: Host-associated > Plants > Phyllosphere > Stem > Wood/Secondary xylem... | reverse complement strand
TAAGATTTTATCTTTTTAAATCTGTAGCCATCTCTCAGCTAGCAATCAAATAACGCCATGCATGTAATTGTTATCTTTCTTTACAGAAAGAAGATGCTGTCAAGCTACCTATATATATATATATATATACTGGAATTCGCTAAATAATTATGTCCATACAGTACAATCAATTTGGCTCCATATATATATATATATATATATATTCTCCTTTTGAGAGATAGGATTAGCCTAACATATAATTAAAAATTTGTTATGGTCAAGTTTGTACTACTCTCTTTTTCCTTGTTGGCTTGCTGCTGCTGCTGCATCTCTGAGAGGTGATTTGTTAGTTTTTTGTTCATTAATTTTCCCTTTAATAATTGATCGCTGTGATCTGGAATGCATAGACGTTGAAGTGAGAGAAGTTTACTCTTTTTTCTTTCTTTTGGAAAAGCCTACTCTATCTGACCTTATTACTTAACTATATGTATTGCTTTTATATTTGACTAGTGATCATACATTATATTTAGTACTATCTATGATTTCGTGTGTTTTCTATCTTAGTGGCTTCCCTGCAGCCTTTTTTACCTCCCCATATATACTTACATACACGTTGTAGGTAAAAACCCTAAAAACCGAGTCTTCTTTACATCAGCAGGTGTGTGTGTTGTTGTCATTCATGTGGCAGAAACCTTAATCTTTTTAGTTTTTTTTTTTTTTTTATCTGGATATATTGACATCCTTTTAAAAGATAAGACTAGTTTTGTTCGGGGTTCGTGACTGTCCCTCCCAATAAATATACTTTTTGAAAATCAAATTTGTGTTTTTATCTTTATAAAAATATAGCAGTGTTTTAACCGTTAGACTAACATTTCATTGATTATCTTTTTATTCTTCATAATTTTAGATTTAGTATTATATATATATATATATATATATATATATATATATATATATATATATTGTGATGTGATGGCTGCTTATTTTCCTCGTTCGTGGGTTATTTCTAATTATTTTGAACAGAAAGTATGTGGTTATTTCTAATTAATTAGATAGAATAGATTGATACTAATCAACTGTTTTGAATATTTCATCGATTGAGTTGTAGTGCGACTCATTTTTCTATTATTTTATAATAATTTAAACTTATCAGATTTGAAAATTCTAAAATATTATCTTTATCGTTCAAACAATTAATTAAATGACCAATTAATAAAATAACATTTATATTGAATAATATTTATACTCCATTTATGTGTCTCTAGTCAATCTTGTTAATAATGAAAAATTGTAGCGTGACATCTTCTCCCTATTATTTTATATATAAAGATTTAAACTCATTTGTACAAGTGAGAGCAATCCATTCCCACGAAGCAATTTCAAACTTCAAAATATTTCTTTATCGTCCGAATAATTAAAAGAGCAATAAAATAAGATATTGAATTATGCTCCTTCTAGTCAATCTTGGTATTCTTGAGGTTTCTTTATACGCTATTTTTGTCAAGTCAATCGTCCTAGAATTAGTACTCTTTTTTATTTTATTTTATTTTATTTTTAATTTTTGGAAAAGCCTACTCTATCTGACCTTAACACTTAATTATATTGCTTTTATATTTGATTAGTGGCATAGTACTATGATTTCGTTTATGTTTATCAATAAAAACCTAAAAGTCATCATTAAAACATTGAAGCACACAACACGTAAAATATTGGGAATTGAAATAGTATTTTGACTTTTTATCCTTAGCAGAGGTTGCTACGTGAGATAATACTTTTTTTTTTCTACTTGACTTTATCAAATTCATTAAGGATAAATGAATATGTATATATTTTTTTAATATAGTAAAATAATTTAATTATTCTTAAGAATATATTTAAAATTAGGGTATAGTGGTGTGTCAGTATTTTTATATTTTGTTAGCACAATTAAATGACTGCATTACACTTCATAAAAAAAAAAAAAACAATAAACATCCAGGTGCTTCTTCGTAATTTTCTCTTGGCTTTTTAGTAACGAGTAATGTGAACAGGGGCAAGTTAATCTTTTAATAAAAATAAAAATAATTAAAAAAAATAACTGGGGTGTGATGTTCGTGCTCTTTTGGCGACGCATAGGCATTTCCTGTCACTCAAACGCCACCTTTTATGACAGTGTTGAAAATGTCACGCCGTCCTCTTCATAGTGTCACGATGGAGCAACGGTTTGGCTACAACGAACATTGTTTTCCTCCCTCTTTTCTCTCTGCTCACATTGAATTTTGCGTCGTCTCTTTCAAAAATTAAATTTGTCCTCCAATTTGTATTTGTATCAATTTCGATTCTTTTTCTTTAAATTGCTATTTGTTTTACTTTTAATGCTCTTTTCTATTGATTTTTTTTTCAATTTCATCCCTAAGAATTTTATTTAATTTAACTTTTGTATCTAATTTGATCCTCATTCTTTTGATTGCTATTTTTTTATTTTTTTAAATTTCATCCCTTATTGTTTTCTTTCATTTAGTGTTCGTACCAGATTTGATCCTCATTGTTTTGATTGTTATTTATTTTATTTTATTATTTTTTTTATGATTATGGATTTTACCGAGTCACTAGTTTTGAAGAGTAACCCAATTTAACTTATGTCTTTTTTTTTTTTAAATTTCATCTTTCGACATTAGGGCTCCGTTTGTTTGCAGGAAAGTTGTTTTCTTTTGGAAAGTGGGAAAGTGAATTCTTGAAAAGTAAATTATTTTCCGATGTTTGGTAGTGTTATGGAAAATGAACTGGAAAACACTTTCCAGTGTTTGGTTATGTTATTGAAAATGAACTGAAAAATAATTTATTAATGGATTAATTTTTTTTCAAGTTTATCTAATATATATAAATATTTAATATAAAATTTTATCACTTACAACAAAAGAATGAAATCTAAAAAGTATAATGATGAATTTTTTTATTATATCCTATATTTATATATAGCTTATTTTATAAAATATAACTATGTATGTCATATCATATTATAGAGAAATAACATTGTGAAATATTTCTTAGGTAAAACCTATTAATATATTTTTTTCAATTTTAAAAGCTTAAAATAAGTTTTTTTTTTTCATATGAAGAAAGCCAAATTCGTTTATGGTAAAAGTTAGATATTTGTGTTTTTTTTTTATGAAGATTTTTTTAAAAGATAAATAAATACAAAAATATTTTGATGGGTTTTTTGGATAAAGATTTTTTTTTACGGTACAAGCAATTATCCCTTTAATATATATCAAATAAACATCAAGAAATAAATATAAATATCTAACATCAATCATAGTCATGCATAAATATTAAGTTTTGATATCATATACATACATATTAGTTCAAATTAACAAACATAAACATGCTAAACTAAATTAAACAAGTAAACATACTTGTCAAATAACAAACATATACTTTCTTATCATAGTCAAATCATCTTAGCAAGCAGGCCTGTAGTAGTGTTGGTTCACAAAATTCTGAACCCAAATTCCCCTCAAATTAGCATTTTTTTCCATAAATGCTTTTGCCAACATTTTATTTTGGACTAAGTGATCAAATGCATCTCCAAGAGTGATCTCATCAAAGCCTTCAATTTTCATCACTTATATAAACAGCGCATTAACATCAAGTTGATTTTTGCTGGGGCTTTGAATTGCAAATGTTACATCTCCAATCTATTTAGACAACTTTTCAACACCATCATCTTCATACATGCATTTCTCTTTCTGTGTTGCCTCTTTTGTGTACTAGAGGAAGATGTCTCTTTTCCCTTAGAAGTTTCTTCATATTCCCCTTTATTTTCAATTGAAATTGATTGCTCTTCAGTGTTCTCTTCTAAGTTGACATCAGCATATGATTTGGCATAATTTTTGATTGCCATGTCTTTTCCAACAACAATTGTCATTACCTCATACATGTCAAGTTTTTTGTTGAGATACTTGTCATGATTGGGATGTGCCTGTTCATAAAGTTTAGAATATGCAATTTTTTAGTTCCTTGTATAACATTTTAGAAACAAAAGTAAATATAAAAATTACAAATAGTATAATATTTATCATAACTTCTTCATCATATATATCTTTCGAAATTGTAATCATCTTCAAACAATCATCCCAGCCGAAGCCACTTTTATTTTTAAGTTTGGTTATTATTCCCCATTCTTTTTTCACAGTCTTGAGATGATTGTCCACATGCTTAGGCTCCCATTGCACGTTGAACTTTTGACTAATTTCTGTATATATACCAAAAAGACTAAAAAGATTTTCCATCAATTGATCTAAAACGACTCTTCAAAATATCAAACCCTCGCTTAATAGCGGTTCTCAATGAAGAGTGTCGAAGATTAAATAGCTCCTTTTCATTTTCTGGTGAACGTTCTGTAAACTTATTCAAGTGATATCGAACTCCACGAAAAGGAGAAATGATTCCTTTTCGAATACCGTAACTAGCATCACCAAGATAATATTTCTCTACAAATTAAAAAAAAAACCTACTACTATCTTTATCTAATAAGACATTTTATATGTTTATTGCATATAATACATACTTTATTATATATCTTCTGGAATTTTTAGACTATTAGGTCATAATGTATCACCTAAAATCCGTGAATCATGTGCACTTCCTTTCCAACCAGCTAAAACATATATAAATTTCAAATCAAAAGTTATAACTGCTAAAACATTTTGTGTTGTTCCTTCTTTTCGACCTCGAAACTTTCCTTGAATCTCAACAGGAACATTTGCAGTAACATGGGTATCATCAATTGCTTCCACACAATCTATATAAACATGAAAAAGTAATTGATAACCTTTTCTTCTAGATGTAATTAATTAATGTATAAAAATATTGGTATTGTTCTCATACCTTAAAATAAGGATAGAATCTTCGATTATTCATTATCTCTGCTGGAACTGTATCCTCTGGATCTTTAATAAAGTGTTTGTATAACTTAAGAACTGCTTTTAAAACAATTCTAATGTAACGATGGATAGTCTCATCAGATCTATAGTATATACCACTAATAAAATGAAATCTTTGGTTTTGGCCTACAATTTGTAAGAACACAATTACTTGCTCCCTAATAGACACATTTTGAGTTGATCGTAATAGATCACGACTTGTGAGAACATTACACAATCTATATAAGACAACAGGTTTCATACGAATTTGTTCAACGCAATGTCTATCACCTCGATTCAAAATGTTGTCAATATAGAATTCTCGTTGAGCAATTGTATTTATACGTGGTTCTCTTGGTATATAAATTCTATTTCTTTCTTGTTTAATAATAGCTACCCATATAGCTATCACAGTTACAGTTGTTCCTATACATGCTGCATGAATTATCTTACTATCCATAACATGAAAGTGAAGTTTTCTGATAACAAAACATAAAAATTTGGGGAAATAAATATTAAAAAAAGCATATAAAATACTTACACAATCAATACAATAAATTATGCTCAAAGAAGCTGACAATGTATAATAGTTATGGCAATGATATCTGATTCCCTAAACAAACAAGGTCTTAAAATATATTATTTAAGACCATAAAATTTAATTTCTCGATGATAAAACCCTTTTAAAAATTATACAATTCATAAGTTTGCAACGATCAATAGACATTGCGCAATGAAATCCATAATTACTGATATGGTCCTATAAATTTATCCATATATAACAAAATAATCAAACATTAATCATGAATTAATCAAAGCAAAATAAAACAAGCACATTTATAAATATAGCAAAATAAAGCAATAACTGTGGCAAAAATTACGCTTTTTCTATGGTGGAGGTGTTATCCATGTTTTTATGTTTTCTGTTCATTCCCCTTAAACTTCCTCTCGGTCTTGGTCGATTTCCCCTCTAATTCTCTAATTCCCTTATTCTCTCTCACCATTCCCTGTTCGTTCTCTAAAGTCCTTAACTTCCTCTCTCGGTTGTTCTCTCTTGGTTCTTTTTCTCTAATTCCCTGTTCTCTCTCGATTCTCTCTTGCCATTTCCCTGTTCTTTCTCTAATTCCTTAACTTCCTCTCTCTGTGCACAAAGAAGCAGGACAAAGATCAAAGATTCAAGTGGCAAGGGGCAAGGGGCAAGAGGGCTAGACCTTAAAGACCTGTTCCTCCTTCCAAGTTCTCCTCCCTCTCTCCCCTGGCTACATGTATTGATAACGTTGGGACTTGAAAAAAAAAGAGTAAGGGTTGTTCCTCAACAGATTTATTGATTCCCCTCTCCTTTTACTTTGCCTTTCTCTCTTTGTGCTTCCACCCGGGCATAATCCATTGGTTATGTTATGGAAACAGGAGTCTTTCTTTTAGAGGGGAGTGGATATGGTGGCTGGATCCAGGGATGGGGAAACAGGGTAGGGACTGGATGGGGAAGTTTGGGGATTTTGTTATCTGTGAATTTTTTTGGTTTGTTTGGTTACAAACATGAGCTGCCGAATCTTATGGAAAAAATATGCTTTTTATGGCTTGCTTGATGAATTTGGTTTGTTTTTTCTGTGAACTAGCTGAACGTGACGAGGTAAGATGAAGAAGAAAACTGTGTTATGGAAAAAATTTGACAGGTATAAGATTTATCATGGTTTATTTGAACAGCATGGAAAAAAACACAGAGAAACAATAGTTTTTTTCGGAACAGACACAACAAATTAAACAAGATCAAAGGAGTTTTTCCATAATTCTTACAGATGTAAACGAAGAAGATAAAAACATAAAGGAGATAATATAGAGAAATTTGAGGGAAAAAATACTTGAAATAAGAGGAATATCCAATTGTTCCAAAGATATGCTTCAATTGTTCCTACTTCAACTGTTTTTGGAAAGAGACTAAGAGAAGGGGAAGATGTGTTTTATGTAAAGATAGAAAAATGTTTTCCTTTCCTTGTCAAAAGGAAAACACTTTCCTGTGATGAAAGCAACTTTTTTCTTTTGATCGGAATTAACTTTCCCTTGACTAGCTTTCCGGATGGTTACCAAACATGAAAAAATGAGGAAAATGGATTCCAAGAATTTGTTTTCCTGGAAACAAACAAGGCATAGGTTATTAGACCTTGAGCTTCGTGAGTGCTTTCTTTTATGTAAAGTTATCATAATCTCATATCTCTAGTGACAGGTTAGTCGAGTTAATCTGAGTTGACTCGAGTTTTTTTTGCTTTATTTTTTGTAGGGTTATCTCGATCTCCTATTCCAGGTAGCAGGTTAGTCGAGTTAACCCAGGTTGACTCTAGTTTTGTTTTAGATGTTGTTTTCAGCTTTATCTTTCATTATTTAGTTTGTCTAAGAGTTGACCTCCATTATTTTATTTTATTTTTTATACGGGGTTATCTCGGTCTCATGATGAAGACATGAATTTAACATGTTGACTCGAGTCAGTTTTTTCTCCTTTTTAAATTTTTTTTTTCAATTTGTCCTTCAACATTTAATTTATTGGAAATTGAGCTATTTTTTTCTATTTTTCTTTTTATGAGATTATACTTTTCTTATTCAATTTTTGCTTTGATATAAAATAACATCATTGAGATCTTTTCAAAATATTTAGGGGTTTTCTTTTATAAAATTAGCAAACATTTTTTTTTATTGATCACTGGTTTTTTAATTATCGTTTGGTTTTTTAAATTATTTTATTAAATTAATCGAGATTATTAAACTTATTCGGATCATTAACCCGGATTTAAAATTTTTCTTTTCTAAAAAAAATTATTATTATTATTACCTGTACATCTTTTTATTATAATCTAAATTCATTAGTAGGTGTGAATGCAATCTCTTTGTACAAGAAGATTTTAAAATATTTTCTTTATCATCCAAATTATCAAGAGTATACAGTATTGTTTGAAATAACATCTCGAATTAATGAACCAGATATAGAATTGTGCTCGATTTCTGTGTCTCTTGTCAATCTTGGTATTCCTGTGGGGTTTCTTGACACCCTGTGGAAATCTTTTGGAATTGTTCACAAGACAAGTGAAGATAGATTGGATGGAAACAGTGACGGTAGGGGCCACTCTTTGATCATCCATTGATAAATGAAAAGAGAAGATGAGCTAAGATGAATCAACCAGCCAGCCAGCCAGCCAGCCAGCCAACCAACCCACCCACCTAGCCACCACGAGCCAGCCTTCCTGCTCGTGGCCTCATTTTATTCCACAATTTAGGATATCGAAATGCTCGGTGACAGGATGCCTACTTGGAATTCTTCTCCTAAGGCAGGAAAGCAACCTGAATAGACAAGAAAAAGGAAGTGGGAATTGTGAACATGGAAGATCGATTGGTGCAAGAAGTCTTACCAATGGAAGATCTGGGGAGAGACAATGGGAGAACAACACAATCTAATAGTTTCAAACATGTCCCAGGAAGGGGGCCCAGCTAGAACAACTGTCCAACACAAAAGCTTTGCTTAAGTAGAAAATAACATTAATTAATGACTTGATTCACCTGAAAACATATGCTTTTGGGGTATATAATATAAGGTTTGCTTGCTCTAAGAAGATATGCCAAGATCTCATCGAAGACTAATATTAGTATATATGCTCACGTCATTACCCACTTCCTATATTCCTTTGTTTAGCAACTACTCTCCTTAATTACTATTCTAATACCATTCCCAAAACATGGTCAAGATTAACATATTAAAAGCGTTGTTTTTTTTTTTTCTTTTTTAATTCGTGTGGGTGGGACTGGGAGGATAATTACAAAGAAGCTTCATCTGGTGCTGAGTAATAAATTACATTTCTACAGATCCCCACATTTTTAAAAGCATTATATTGAGACCTGTAGCTAGACTGTAGACTGTAGTGGATGGGACTAGGCACCCACAGCTATTATATTATATTTAGAGTTGTGTTGATAAGCTTCGGTAGAGGACAATACATAAATCCACTTACTCATTATAATAGTTTACAACAATAGTAGTAGAAGTAATAAAAAAAACCTTAATTTAATTCTATATATATATATATATATATTCATTTTCAATTCAGTCTTAAACTTATAGTTTTTATCAATTTGAATTCAGATGTTTTAAAAACAATTCTCCATCATATCTTTCTATTACTGTTTATCAATATTTTCATTAAATTTATTCAAATTAATGCCATTTTAGCGAGCCAGTAGATCAAAAACATAAAATATATGCATTAAACTAAATTCCAATTTCTTTCTTTGACTTTTGTTAATATGTTATATAATTAATAACCTGTAATTGATCCTTTCTTTGGAATATATGCTTTAACGTCCAAGTGGCACTGCAATTGTATGATATTATATGTTTAAAATTGCTCCCAGGCCATGGAATTCCTCGTTAAAAAAAAGCACACTGAATCCTCTTTGATGGAGAAAGCTTGAGGTGTATCTACTATAAAATGCAAAAATATACGTAATTCAAAAAATAAATATTGCATGAGCTAGACGGCTTCTGATCTAATCTGACTTTTCTTTTCGTGTCTTTTTTAATTGCATGTTTATGGTATTCATGATTATTATAAAATTGTTCCTGTTTGAGATGCAATGCATTGTTGGAAACCATAGAGTTTACTATATAAGGAAGAGAAGCCAAAGTATTAAATATCGATCGGTGCAGATATTAGCTCTGCAAAATTAATTATATCCATTTTTTTTTCTTTCTAAATTCAAGGGAGAAAGATGGAAAAGGAAGGATCTAACATGTTTTCTTCCATACTGGATGGAGATCAAAATGGCCATTCTGCCCAATCCTGTACAGTCGAGAAGAAGCTCAGATTATTTGGATTCGAGCTGAATCCATGCAAGAATAACGAGAGTTGCGTGAAAGGGTGTGTGGAAGGAGATCATGAGAGTGTGAATTCGTCAAATACCGTATTGTCATCTGAAAGGGAAAAACCTGTCAAGGAGAAAAGCTCTAGTTCGGGTCATCATGGGCCAGCAGATGATAAGAAGTTTGAGTGCCAGTATTGTTTCAAGGAGTTTGCAAATTCACAGGCATTGGGGGGTCATCAAAATGCCCATAAGAAAGAAAGACTGAAGAAGAAGAGATTGCAGCTTCAAGCCAGGAAGGCAAGCCTCAGCTGTTACCTTCAGCCTTACCAGAATAACCCGAGTTACAATTATCAATATGGCTCCAGTACTACTCCATGGTTCTTCGATCCCTCCTGCTCTACTACTCCTGATCAGTTCACGCTCTATGAGGAGTCTCAGATTAGTTTCAATCCATGCGAGGATTCCCACCTTAATGATTCTCAGATATCAAATTGGCATGCTGTTCCGGCTCAGGTGATCCCTTTCCAACAAGATACTCGTTACAAGTTCACTTTCACGCATGCCGATCAGAGATCCAGAGATTACAAGCCTTCTCCTTTGCTTGCTTCCAAGAAAACCTGTAAATCTGCGGATCTTCAGTTAGACCTCAGCTTGCAATCAAATATTCAAAGCTCCTCGAGGACAGGGATATAAAATGTTCCTGTACAGGTAAATAGCCCTTTGCCTTCTCCAGTAATATGAACTAATTCTTTGTACTCTCAATTAATTGGGAAAAAAAAAGAAGAAAAACCCATCATAGGCTAATAGGCTTGTAGCTTAAGAGATAGCCGAGTCATATTAAGAGGATTGGATTGAGAAATCATACATCTACAGCTCAGTTTCACCATATGATCGAGAAAGCCCACGATCACATGATGTATTTGTACATGTACTAGCAAATACTGAAGGAAAGCTCATAGATTAATTGTATGGTGAAACATTTTCAGGTTGGCTAGCAAAAGTATCTTAGAATTTGGCCTCCATCTTAAGTTTGGCAGGCGCCATGAGCTAGCCCAGATTTTCATGTCTTTTGAAAGTTCAGAACTACTCAGTTTACTACCCACACACACAGATGCGGTTGAAGATGAGAGCCAAATCTCATAATTCCAGACTTCTTTCATCAGGGGCAAGGCAATAACATGAACAGATTACGTGTAATTTGCAGATGCACGGATTTAGGTTTACCCCACATATATTTCCCATCCAGTTTACTGCTTCTCTTCTTTCATTCCACGTTTCGAAGATTATTATTATTATTATTGGAATAGGATAAATTGCAATAATTGAGCTATCCTAAAACTAATTGTAGCAATCAACTTACATATAATATTTAATTATTGAAGTCCACTATGATTTATTGTAGTATTAAACGACTTTATATGCGATCCAGCATTGGTTTGAATGATTCATCGTATCCAACTCAATTGCTCAAACTTAAGAGGGCCGTTGGTTTGTATAAGAGAGTGCCTACTTGTTTGAACTCTCAAGGCACACGACATGCACATTAAAAACTATCAAGTATGGACTTTATGCTAATCTTTATATATATATTGTGAATTTTGCACATGTAAGCTCACCCAGATGTACAGACAAGCTTATTTTCACATCATATCAAGAGTAGCTTTGATTACTTACTGTATTTTCTTGTGCTCTTACAAGCATCCTTACTGGGCTGGATGCCACTTAGATGTAGAACTCGTAATTAATATGTATATAAATACGTACGGTAATCAACTCCACCATCTTTGTTGTGGGGATCCAGGTCTTCCTTTCACTCAAAAATAGTTATTCAAGAGGACTGCAATATGAAAAGATAGAAGATTCTGGTAATAAAATAACACCTATGGAGAAAAACCATAACAGGCCTTGCATCGAGAAAAACCATCTTTCTTCATTAAGATAAACCATAACACCTAAACTTTATTGAGCATAATTTAACTACGGTTGTTACCGATTATCTCCTAGAATTATATATTCAATCCGTTCTTATATATAAAACATAAAATCCACAGCTAGCCGACATTTAGTAAAAAATCTACCATGTAAAATTAAATGAGTTGGTGGTCTATACATTTGCATTGGACACGCTTTTACAGATCATTATAGATTATAATAATGATTTTATTTATTTATTTTCGTCTACATGTGTTTTTTTCAATTGCATCCTTCTCTTTTCATATTATTAAAGTTCATATAGTGCTTCTTAAGTGATTTCAAGTGTGCAGAACTGAAAGGAAACTTACTTGTAAAGTAAGAATGTTTTATTTTTTATTCTTAGATCAATTACTTCAATGTCATTTTAATTACCAGAACCAAAATGATATTCAACAGTACGAACATTTTTATAAATCTTGTTAAGTTAATGTAGAGAGTTCAAGATGCGTGAAGAGAAAGAGAATTATTCTTTCAACAAATGAAAACTTATACCTTCGTATGGGTTATTTTCCTATTTATATAAGTACAAGAAGCGGTTACTTCATTTAGTAACCCTTCTAAATACCTGGACCAGGTTCATCCCATATCAAGGTTGTTAAAATCACGATTTTACGAGTTAATATATGCTTAACATGCGAAATCATTCTAAAAACTCGAAAATGAGTGAAATCATGTAAAATCGCGATTTCACCACCGATTGAACGATTTTATCATAGAACATAAAATGTCATTACTGTTGGCATTCCTTCGGGTGTCTAGCGACTACTGGACTATTGCTATTACTGAACAAAAACAAAATCATGTTCTGTCAATCTTTACTTCTTTCACTTTCATTCCCACTATCCCATACACATAGAACAAAACTGAAATCCTTAAATTTCTAAATCCTTAGTCTCTTTCTCTCAGCTTTCCAACAATCAACCACCACCAGGCACCAACAACCCTCTTTTTTTTTCCATCATCGACGGCGTCTAAAAAACCAGCTACCGTGAGATCCAGGCTCTAGACTACAACAACGGCGTCTCTTAAGTCTCCACCAAGTAAGTTAATATGTCCATCTTTTTTCACCTCCTGCAAAACGCATCATGATCTAGAGTGCACACTGTTAATTATTTCTTACTCTGTTTTTCACCTCTTGCGGAGCACTAGGAAAAATACATGGCTACTGTAGTTAAAAGATTTGCAAAGCCCTTTTCAGTGGCGCCTAGTGAAAAACACAACTAATGTTACATAAATCAACATTTATTTGCATCTCTATTGTCCACCTTTTTTATATGTTGATCTCGTGCATGCTCTGTCTTGTGTTTGAATAGATATCATGTGTGTATAGATTTTAGATAGCTTAGGACTTAAGAGCTTATTCTGTTGTAGCTTAACATTACTCCGTGTCCATTCTTCACTAGTTCCCAGCTTCTAGCTCCATGTTTCTTTGGAGTGTTAGATCCTTCTACATGGATTCAATCTAGACATAATTCTAGATGTATTTTCTAAAGGATCTAACCTACAAACCATTGGTTCACCTTTTTAGTAACCCTGATGTGGACCAGCCTAGAAACACCAGCAAGGACCAATTACATGTTCCAAATGGTCCAATGACTCGGTCCAAGACAAAGGCATTGAAAGAGGCATTGAAAGGCGTCCAACATAACCTTATTTGGGCCATGGACATGGACATTATGCTTCAGAGTGTCCAAACAAGAGAATCATGATGATTAGAGATAATGGTGATATGGAATCTGAAAGTGACACATCTGATTGTGAAGGCATGCCACCATTGGAGGATAGTGATGGGGATGAGTTAGCATTACCGGTTGGAGAGTCCTTGGTTATAAGACGAACACTTCAGGTTCAGGTAAAGGAAGATGAAATTAATCAACAAAGGGAGAACATCTTCCATACGCGTTGTTATGTACAAAGCAAGGTGTGTGGTTTAATTATAGA
>Ga0325402_1003913_pt1 | contig 13640 bp, 6 predicted proteins | sample PopdelMetagenome_22_FD_207212 | JGI IMG/M metagenome (GOLD analysis project Ga0325402, IMG submission 207212) | Populus deltoides microbial communities from Bellville, Georgia, United States - Xylem-PdKOR-R3 | ecosystem: Host-associated > Plants > Phyllosphere > Stem > Wood/Secondary xylem... | reverse complement strand
GGTGACTCCAGCAATCTATATTCTTAGAAATAATTAATATCAGATTAAATATGTTTAACGTGTTAATGGACCAGTTAATTAATTCTTAAAACTAGAGCTAGAGACTATTTAATTTACTTACTCTATATATAAAACTAGAGATATTAATTTATAGTTGGCTCAAAAAACAAAGATGGAAGCATTTATATATTATTTGTTTTTGGATAACCCGAGGTGTCCGGACTAGTTTACACGCACCAGTAATATCAACTAATCCCCTAGTTCACTACACATCTTGCAAGCCTAGTAAGCATATAAGACACTGTTGGAGTGACAAGCATACACAGTGAGGCTTGAACCCTGATACAAAAAAAAAACAAGTCCTTTCCATCGCTGGACCTCAACCTCAAGTGCATTTATATATTACTCTTGATCAAGAGGCTGCTGGCTTGCCGGTGCCTCTATGGACGCCCTCGATTTATCTCTGGTGGTCAGGCATGCCTCCTCCATCATTTTGAACGATGAAGAAAAGGAGGAAGACGAGGGACAATGGCTGCTAGGTTTAGGTTTCCTTCTCCTTCTCCTTCTTGTTTTTTAACCAAAGAAGAACTGTGAGAACAACATGGTCATCTGCTAAATTGGGAAACATGTTTTCCATTTTGTTTTCATCGTTTGAATCTTCAAGGAAACCAGTTTGAACTTTGACAACGAAAGGATCATTCATTATTGTTGACTCCCCTTTCTTAAAATACGGCAGTATAATTTATTTCTTTTAATTTCTCAATCATTTATTACTACTATTATTATTATTATTATTATTATTATTAAAACAGGAACGAGTGTTGAAGCTTGACGGTTGGTTCCTCGTTTAGAACATGAGATTAAATGTGTGAAAAGCATCATTGTCATCTCAGGCAGAATTACTCTGATCTAGCTAGGGCATCATTTAAATTTTAGTTCCAAGTTCAATGGTCTGAACTACAGCTCATATCCAGTGACGTCTTCTTTGGTTGTTATTGTTAATATTTAATTATCATGATTTTGTGTTTTCAAACTGAAGAGTTTTATTTAATCTTCTGAAAGATGATGAAAGGTGTACGCATTGTTACTTATGAATTGATAATGCGTTGAAAATTAAAAAAATAAAAATATTTACAATAAAAATGTTATTTCATTCATATTGAATATTCATGATCAGTAAATGTTTTATTTTAAATATACATATTAGATTATTAATATCATAAAAAGCTCTAATATTATTTGAAAATTATGACATAGTCAGAAAATTATTTAAATATCATTTTAATAAATTTATTTAAAAAAATATTCAAATGAACCTTTAAAATATCATTTCTAACCATAAAATATATTTTAATCAACTAAAAACTTAAAATCAAATTAAATAACAATAATTGTTATTGGTGGCCTATTGTCAATCTAGAGTTATTTTCTTCTTTTTAAAGTGACTTTTTTTTTCTTTTAGAAACAATTAGGGAATGAAATACAAAATAAATGAAGTTCCATGATTGAAATGTAAAAGATATAAAGGATCAGATATGCAAGTATATGAAACTTAAGGGACCAAATTGAACTTTTCCACGCCTTTTGATTCTTTGAACAATGTAAGTGGGAAAGGTTTTTTAATATAATTTTTGATCCTTGATGTTTCAATTTTCATTTTAAAAACAACATAAAATTGGTGTTTAATCTGACATTGAAATATCCAACAATACGACGTCGTGCACGCGAGAGCATGGAAACCAAAACAGACTCCAAGACATGAACCATGTTATTAACATGAAGGATAAAATAAATAAATAATTAACGATCAAAATATATATATATATATATATATATATATATATATATATATAATTTTTTTTTTCCTTTCAAAACAAAAATGATATTGCAAAGATATTTGAAATTATAGAGACATGTGGGAAACAAAATGCAGAGAGTAAAATGATAGCAAATGTGTAGAATCGATATTGCTGACTTGTTCAACTCAGCCGGTTAAAATTTTCAGGTTCAAGCATATAGTTAATTATATAATATATAATAAGCATATAGTTGCTTATATAATATATAATAGTCACTGTAGATTTATATGGTCATTAATACTAGAACTTGTAAGATTAGTTAAGGTGCGTGCAAGCTAACCCGAACACCCACGTTAAACTAAAAAAAAAAAAATCTTACACATAAGATTAAAATAAATAGCAAGAATTATAGTTAAAACACTTTTTTATTTTGAAAAATAAATTCCCATTCTCCTACAATTACAATTTCCCCATATAAACATGCAATTTAAAATTTTCATTAAAATTTCTACAGAGATTTATTTGGATTGGACTCTTAATAAAAAAAAAGTGTATTCATTTTGGTAAGGTACATAAAGCAATGTGTGTGATTTTTCAAAAGGATGACCAAAGGAATTAAAAAAGTAATTCATGAAAGGGACAAGATGAAGCGTGAGCATGGACGTCATGCAAAATGGGTGCCACATTTGTTTCAATCATCAGCACGACCAACATTTTCCGAGTCCTATCCGTAATAATTTTATAAAAAAAATAAAATTTAATTTTTAATCAATTTAATATTAAAAAATTAAATTAAAAAAATAAAAAAACAATCCGAGTCAACTCGAGCTAACCTGTTAAACCTGGGTCAAGAGTTGGGATAACTCTATAGAAAAAAAAATTGAAAAAAATTATAAAGTTTAATTCTCAATTAACCCAATGTTAAATGATGAAATTGAAAAAAAAATCAATAAAAAAAGAATAAAAAAATATCTGAGTCAACACGACTAATTTGCAAAACTCGCACGCCATGTGATGAGAGCATGGTAACCCCACATAAAGCAAATAAAAAAACTATTATGAAACTCAATTCTCAATTAACTCAATATCGAAGGATGAAGTAGAGAAATATTTAATTTAAAAAAATGATAAAAAATAACTCGAGTCAACTCAGGTAATGAGACCGAGAAACTCCATAGAAAGCAAACTAAAATAAATGATGAAGTTCAATACCTAGTAAACCCAATGTTGGAGAATGAAAATGAAACAAAAATTAAATTTGAAATTATAAAAAAAATTCGTCACAAATGTGACTTACATCATGAGATCGAGAAACTCCATTGAAAACAAACTAAAATAAATTATGAAGTCCAATACCAAGTAAACCCAATGTTGGAAGATGGAATTGAAAAAAAAAAACTAAGTTTGAAATTATAAAAAAAAATTCTCACAAATGTGACGACCAAAGTGAAAAAAAGCTTGGTTTTTCATTGTTCATTGCTATAGTAAAAATTAATAATTATGAAGACTAATTTCCAAACAACTCAAAATTAAAAGATAAAGTTGAGAAAAAATAATTAAAAAAATAAAGAAATAACTCGAGTCAACATGGTTAACTTGCGAAACTCGCGATACAAGTTATAAGACCAAGAAACTTTATAGAAAAAAAATCAAAATAAATTATGAAGTTTAATACCTAGTAAACCTAATGGGCATTTTAGTTTTAAGGACAAAGGTATGTTTATTTTAGAGCTTCAGTTTTAGTTATTTGTAGAGAGATTTTGAGTTTATTATTCCTTTGGTTTATAGATTTTCAAAGAAAACATATTGTTTTAGAGTCTAGTTATTAACGATGAGTAATTGAAGTAAAATAGTGAAAATTAGTTATGATAATTATCAGAATTAATGCTACATCAATTTGGTTTTAAAAATTAGTATTAAAAAGGTTGAAGGAGAAATGTTATACACATCTTATAATAGCTTTTTTTATTATTCTCTACAATTTTTAGCTTATTTTGCCTCTTATTTTGCTTTGTTTTTCTCCTTTTATTTTAGAGCTTAGATCTTGGTTCTTTGTAGAGAGATTTTGAGTTTATTATTCCTTTGGTTTATAGATATTCAAAGAAAATATATTTTTATAGGTTGAAAGAGATATGTCAGAAGATTGTTTGCACTAAGTAATAGACATTTTAGTTTTAAGGATAAAGGGTATGCCCTTTACAACAACATCTTCTTTAATCCGTCCAATTATCTTCAACATGTTAGTACCTAATATCTATACTATTTTTAGTTCAAGTATAATATCCATTTTTTATATATGTTAGTATGTATGATATGATCTTTGTTTATTCAAATACAACTCTAACTATTCTTTTGTTTACTTGGTATACATACTAAGGTTTTTGTTTTTTTAAACCTTTTGCAAGCTTACTTGTTATAAAATTGCATGCAACCTGCACTAAATAATTGCTACCACTAAAATATCACCAACAATCTTAAAACTAAAACTTGATTTTTCATTTGCTTATGTTTTTTCTCATTTTTGTTTGTTATATCAAAATATAATATCTAATTGTTTATTTAATCTATTAGCTGATTTCTTATTTATCTTTTTACGTATTGCATGTTTAAAAGCCAAGTTTTATTTTTATATATATATATATATATATATATATATATATATATATATATATATATATATATATATATATATATATATATATTCGACTATTGTTATAAATTATATCTTTTATTAAAGATTTTGTTGCTTAAACCAATATTACTTCGGTAAGTACTACTTTAGTAGGGAGGATTTTTTATCACCTTATATGGTGCTTGGTGAGTAACTTAAAATATTTAATGGACTGAACTTTAAGAGGTAACAATAAAAAATACTATTTGTTTGATTACATTGAACTTGGCTAAATTCTTGTATGAAGAAGTATCAAATTTATTAGATAATGAATATGTTTCCACCGTTGTGGCTGTTATAGACGCATAAAATCATAGTGCTTTTATGTATAAGAACTGCATTTAATGATTGAACAACACAGTCTATGATGTGTATAGTTTAATTAAGAGTGCAAATCCATTATGAAAAGCTTTACATCGAAAGTACAAAGTAAAAGATGATGGTATGAAAAAAATTATATATAGTTAAAAATTTTCTAAACCTCAAGATGGTTGATTCAAGGATCGTGATAAGTTAAATTCAAGAGTTTCAGCTTATCTTGCATGCTATTCATATTGAATTAATGGTTCTTAATGAATTATTTCAAGTGACTAGAATTATTGAAAAAAATACCACCATATTAGAAAGACTTCACGAACTACCTTAAGCATAAGTACAAGAAAAGACAATTTAAAAACCTTATTTTAAGGTTAAGGATAAAGGAGCACAATAATTTATATAAAAAAAGCCAACTCTTGTAGCATGTTGCCTAAAGAAAACATAATTGAACAAGTGACAAAGATCTACATTAAAAAGCAAAATAAAAAGCTTCTTATGAAGGGGAATGAGATTGCTAAGAAGCTCAATAGTAAATACTTTCTCTGTAATAAAATTGGATACCAAGCCAATGATTGCAAAATTAGAACTCAACAAGAAAATCCTAGAAAATAAAGGGTTACTCAAGTTAATATCATCGAGGTTGATCACCTTATAAATAAAGTTTCAAAAATGAATTTGTCCATGCTATTTATGAAGTCAATTTCATTAACAAGTCCTTAAAGAGATGTGGGATACCTTTAGAGATTAAATCAGTTATGTTGTAAGGATAATGTTATCTTATGTAGAATTTGGTTGTTATACCGAGATAGTAGAGATAGAGGCAATAGGGATAAAAAAGACAAGATAAAATATGAGATGAAGATAAAATTGTGTTTGATAATGGTGTATAAGATAAGGTGATTGTATTTGTATCATGTTTGGTTGATGGTGTACAAGACATGATAAAATATGAAATGTCTATCTTACCCTTAATATATATTACTATTAAACTTACATATTTAAAAAAGCTAATTAGATATTATTATTTTTACTTTAATTTATATTGAATGTTGAAACTAATAATTATATAATAACCTTAGTTATGAAACTTGGATCCGCTTGATGTGTCGACCATGTCTCAATTTTCCTAAGATTTAGCCTACCCGATGCCTAGACTGGTTCTGGTTTAAGAGAAAATATAGAAAGTATTAATCCAACCTGACCCGATAAAATACTCAGGTTGACTCGTAATTTGGTCAGCACAGGGTAAAAAATAGGTAAAAAACCTGTTGACTTTTGTTTTAAAAAAACTTTATGATCAAAATGACATTGTTTTAATCTTTTATAAAAAACATTAGGTTAAATCGAGTTAACCCATCTAATCCATGACAAGGGCTTTTCCTTGGGTTAGATTTTAAAATCATGATAGTAGCTGCTTTTATCCTTACATGCATTAATTGGATTACATGCATTAGTTGGATAATTTTAGAGTTAAGATCTTTTTTCAATGATATTTTAAGGATATAAAATAATAAATATTGTTTCTTGCGACATGTTACTTCTATATCTCTTATTTTAGAAGTACAAAAATTCACTCTAAAACTTTTACAGAGATAAATTTTGTTTATGTCTATGTCTCTGTCTTTTCAATTAAGCATGCTTCTGTACCTACTGTCTTTGTCTTTTCTATCATATAATACTGACCAAACACCACCTTAAAGGTTGTATGTTATGTTATAGAGAGAATTATGGAAGATGATAAATGAAAATGTTGTGTAAAAAGATGTATGTATGCATATTGAATGAGGTGGAAGTTCAAAACCTTTTGCCTTGTGTTTCATGGGTGTTTTTATACGCATAAAACACATCAACTTGTATGGAGGGACGGGTAGAAATGGAAAAGCATTGTTTGGCCTAGTTTAAGCAATTGTATGAGATAATTTTGGTGGTTAAACTATTGATTGAGAAAAGAAAGTGATAGGTCAGGTATATTTTGGCATGAGCATGCCTTAATGTTGCTATGTAGGCTCGTTTATGATAAAAAATTACGCTAGTGCCACTTAGCATTTAATGTTAAGTACTAATTAACTAGAAAATAGATAGAAAATAGCAGACCCGAGCATATCATACCCAGAGGTGACATCTTTGGATACAAGATGACCTTATAAGTCTAAACTTTAAGTCTGACGAGGGTTGTGTGATGGGCTCATTAAGCTAACTGGTTTCCTCGAAGATTATGCTAGTTGGGTTAGTTAGTCTACCTTGAAAATTATGCTTTTTGGGTCAACAAGTGACACGATCAAATAGTTGATGTCTTATCCCAAGTGCAGGAGTGTCACAGAAATAAATAACCCGGCAAGACCGGGGTCGAATAACAGGGAGGTGAACTATAATAATAATAATAATAATAATAATAATAAGAACAACAACAACAAAGATGATGATGATTTAAAGATGACTTTGAGATATAAGATTATTAAAGAAGATTAAACAATGATAAAAACAAATGTCAAGGTTAGAGAGTTCACTAATAGTATTAGAGATAAGTAAAATATAAACTCTTTATAAATTATCAACATGATCATATTAATCATCTTATTTACATAATACCATACTTACAAATTTTATCAAGCATTCATGATGCTAACTTATGTTGACAACAAATCAAGTTCCTCTCATAATAACGATGTCGGCCGAAAACTATGAAGGATCAAGTATTTGATGTACCAAGTGTTATACAACACAAATCTAGATTAACCATTTAACAAGCAAGGTATTAAGGATTAATAAGATAAAAATGATAAGACATGTTAATAGCAAACTTGTTTAGGATTTAAGCATTGAAGTCCATGTTGAGTTCATATTATACTTATTCTAACACCATTAGTGAAACCTTGTCACCTTGACATAATTAACTTAGCTAGACATAATAAAGAAGAAGAACATAAATAAACAAGATAAGAACATAGTTAACTAAGTATAGTAAAGGAAATGAAAAGCATAAACAAGAGATTAATGAAAATAAAACTTAAGCATTACAACAATAAATAGAGAGCAAGAACATGATCTTGATCTTAGAACCAAGATTGCTAAATGAATGGCAAATGCCTCCTTTTATAGGCTAAAATTCAAAACTATTCATTTGGTAATTGATTATTGATGTAGTGGCCAACTATTGATTTAGTGGACTTGATGGACAACAGCACTCAAGCACTTTGACTGGATGAAATGACATTAATCCATTCTGAATTTGGCAAAGTGTTCTTCATAAAAGTTATTGGCAATCATCTTATCTTTTCACCCATAAAATTGCAGAGAATTTGGATCACTAGAGCTCGAGATATGGCTAAAATACCGAGTAGTGCTGTTGGTGGACGTGGTGGATAGACCTCAAGCTCTTGTCTGGACAAAATGTCATTGTTACCATCAGAATTTGAGAAAATCTTCTTCATGAAAGTTGTTGAAAATTGTCTTTTCCTTCCACCCACCAAATTTCACGTCATTTGGCCTTCTAAAACTCCTGATATGGGTAAAGTTCTCAATAGTATTTGGGCTGGATTACAGGATAAATTCTGACTTCTCTTTTGTGACCAAACTTTGAATTTAAAAACGACAGATTTGGGTCTCCCATACCCTTCTCACAACATTGTTATTCGCCCTATCCCACTCAAATTTGTTATGTGTATATAAATGATTCATATAAAACAAAAATAGTACAAGATATAAAATTATAAAAATAATTTATTAAAAATTAACGCCGACGTGAAATCGCTTAAACCATGCATCGATATTAGGTTTCCACTCGGGATGTCTGGAAACCTGACTCCATTGAAACAATGGAATCTCCATCGACGATTTAAACGCCAATGTTATAGTCCTTGCAGCCTCAATGTGTGTGTGTGTGTAAAAACTAAAACCTAAACAAACTTACATTGAGAAGTTATCCTTCCATTGTGCCTGGTACTTGCGGGTGAATTGACCCCGGTGTGAAGGCTCACCGCTTCTGCGCTATGAAACCGCCCTAGAAGAGGCAGCATCACAAGTTGGCGTAGATTCCTCGTCGTGATCAACACCTAAGGATACGTCCTCCTCGCTGCTAGAAGAACTAGCTGCAACCGTCTTTTGACGACGTGCTGTAGATTTCATTCTACTCATCTACACAAATTTATACGAATAATTACATAATTAACTTTGATTATTTTAAAAAAAAATTCGACAGAGTCTCACCTATACTGGGGGGTCCCAAGTTATCGACAAAATCATATTACTCTTCCAATTTTATTTCATATCCCGAACCAATCATCCTGGATCTCAACCCAACTCATCATCATCAATACAAAACATCTTATTCAATAACATCATATAATGATATTCAAGTAAAAGAATCAATTTCAACTATGAACATTCATTGTTAAATTGGTACTTAGAGTTACAAACATTAGATTAAAGTTATACATTCAAATTTACGGATTAATATTACATTTCAAGTTTTAAGAGACAAGACTCTTAATTTATAAATAATTACATGGTCAAAAGCAAAAGGTAACTAAATCAATATCATTCCTAACACGATCGACCCTAATGGATCTCAAAATAGAAATTAACGTGTACAAATAAATATAAAAATGTAATAATAAGCAATAACAATGACAGATAAACAATAATATTCTAAAATTAAGATAAACTAATTAAATTTAATTCTATATTTCAATTAACATTTTTAACATAAATTCAACAATAACAATTATAGCAATACAAACAATAATATCATCAAATTAATAAATAAAATGAAAAAACTAAAAAACACTATACAAAACAACCTAAACACAAAACAAACAATACACAAAACTAAAAAACACTATATCAATTCAAAATAAATTTGGGAATAAAAAGTGCTTACCTTAATAGTGTGTTAAATTTAAGATTTTATCTACAAAAAATACACAAAATAAAGAACACCAAAAAAAATAATCATAATTAAAATAAAAAATACAAAGATAAAGAAAAAAGAATACATACTTTTTAAAACTACCACCAAAACTGTAAAATCCCTTCCAAAAGCAAATATAAACGGAGAGGAGAAGATAAATGGAGAAGAAGAGAAACGGAGCCAGAGAAAAAAATGAACCAAATAGGGGGAGGGGGGTTTTATATAGCAATATTTCCGACGGTATTACCGATGAAAATTAATTGTTGTCGGTGGCATTAAATTCTTTCGGTAATACTGTCGAAAATTAATTGAAATGCGCACCAAAAATTTTTGAAAATCCTGCCAGACTTTTTGATCCGTCCGAAAATCCATCGGTAAGTCTGCATGATGGACACGCATCTGACATGCGTGCACTTCAGGATGTGGGTATTCCGTCGGTAATATACGTCGGTAACACCGTCGGAAATTCCGTTAGTGATTGTGGCACACTCCTGTAATTTTTTTTCAACTCTCTGTGAAATACCGACGGGTTATATTCCATCAGTGATTGTGGCACACTCCCATAATTTTTTTCAACTCTTTGTGAAATACCAACTGATTATAGTTTGCTGGTGTACCCGTTGGTTAAACCGTAAATTTTTTCTTATGTTTTTTGTGTAACTGTGTTGCAAAATCTTGAATTGCAATCTTACAGCACACGCAACACAATAACAAGAGCTGACCATTAAAAAAGAATAAATATTCCATTTTCCAAATTCTTACATTATAAAAATAAGGCTTTAGAACATGTTTAGTTAGTCGGAATTTTCATCTTCGTCCTCAATTGAATTGTTATCATCAGCTTCATCGTACTCTTCAATTTCGTTATCATATTTTTTAACAACATTCTTTTGTACACTAGTAGAGCTTAGAACAACATTCAACTCCTTTGCGTCAACATCAATAAGACTATCGTTGAAAACCTGAAAATTCAAATTTTCTTCTAAGTTAATCGAATGAGCAACTTGGTATGGTTCAACCAACTCACTAGCTTGAAAGACTTCATCTATTACACTTGTGTCTTCGTTCTCATCCTGAACAACCTCGACACGACCCTTGGGTTTTTTTTTTAAACGGATAACCAATCAACTCTTGATCGATCATTTCTAAAGAAAGGGGTGTATATGTAATAAACTTGTTGGCATTACGTTGCAAAAACAAAGACGTCATTTACGTTACGGTGTCTAACTTTTGAGTTGATTTCAACGAGACCATAATGAGGATCTACTCTGATTCCTCTGTCAGTTATGTCATACCAATAGCATTTGAATAAAAACACTCTATTCTGCTCGCTATAATATTGCAGTTCGATGATCTCTTACAATCTACCGTAGTAGTCAACTTCAAACTCACTAGTAGTCGATCCCTTAATACAAACACCGCTGTTGTATGTCTTTCTTCCATGCCTGTATTCTTCAATATGAAAGACATATCCATTGACAAAATACCCGTTATAGCACTTGACTTTTCTTTCAGGGCCCAGGTTTAGTAAAGACAGTGAAATAGCAACACTACCTCCTATTTGATAAACCTTGTAAATTAAATACAACAATAATCAATAAATGGATATTATGTAAAATTGACATATAATTAATTACATTGTAAGAGATAATGAGTTTGTGATAAGACTTACATGTGTTCTAAACCATCTGGCAAATTATTCATCTTGTAATTGAAAGATCTGGGATTCGGTCAGCTGTAAGTTATTGGATAGTAAGTATCGTCGATGTTACCTGTAAGGTTGTTCCAAATTATATGAGTTTATGGTATCACAAAACATAAATAATACACTCTTGATAAAGTTTAAGTCGAGTATCTACTTACTTAATAAAAGGTCTCAGCATCACAGTTAAATAGGATATAATTGTGTACTTGTCTGAACTCTATTTCAAACAAATATCTTCCCCTCACGACATTTTTAGGTGTGGGTCGTCCAGGATTGGAGAATATTGACAAGTTCCCACTTGAAGGTGCTTCACCATCATCATTATGCCGTGGAAAACGGTTGATCCTCGTTCTCAAATGAGGTTCGAAATAGTATGCGATAAATGTTGAGATCTCCTCAACAATATAGGCCTCACATATTGACGCCCCAACACGCGCCTTGTTCCTAACCTTTTTTTTTAAGATTGAACAAGTATCTGTATATATATAATTGATAAAAAATTATCAATTAAAAAAAATAAAAACAAAAACATTTAATTATAAATTACATAGCTCATGTAATATCTAATCTCTCGAGTGGATACATCCATCTGTACTGGACCGGTCCTTCAACTTTTACCTCAAACGGTAAATGTACGGGTAGATGCTTCATTGAGTAAAAAATGATGGTGGGAATAGCATCTCAAGTTTGCATATTGTCTCGACGATATTCTTTTCAAGCCTTTCATTGTGATCAACATTCAACTTGCTGGAGCATATATCTTTGAAGAAATGACTGATATCCATTAATGCATCCCATATCCCCTTTGGCAACAAATCACGAAAAGCTAATGGGATGAGTGTTTGCATAAACACATGGCAATCATGACTCTTCATTCCATATAATCTGCATTCCTCCGTGTTAATCAGCCTTGATATGTTTGAGGCATGTCCATCGGGGAAACGCAGACTCTTAAGCCATTTGTAGACTAGTAGTTGTGCGTTTTTCTCTAGCACGAAGCTTGCTCTTGGTTTTGCGACCCGTGACCTATCACAAACCAACTCTATATTTTTACGGTTACAGAACAGCGCTACATCCAATCTAGACTTGATGTTGTCTTTTGTCTTCCCCTTCACATCCATGACAGTGTTGAAAATGTTCTCAAACACGTTCTTTTCAATGTGCATGACGTCAAGGTTATGGCGGAGAAGATTGGTCTTCCAATAAGGAAGCTCCCAAGAGATACTTCGCTTCACCCAATTATAGGTCAAACCAAAACTAGAAAACTTCTGCTTACCTGATTGGAGACCAAACACAATGTCACCATACTCTAACACAACATCAAACAATTCTTCACCGAAAAGATATGGGGGTGCAACATCCTTTTCAACTCTGCCAACAAAAAAATCATTTTTGTTCTTTCTATACTTGTGATTTGGCGGCAATAAATGACAGTGATAGTCAAAAAAAGAAGCTTTACCCCTATTTGTTAGCGTGAATGCCTTGCTGTTCTCCATACAGTATGGACATGCTAGCTTTCAACCAAAAACCATTCCATAAGCTGGGAAATCATTGATAGTCCACATCAAAGCTGCTCTCATAACAAAATTTTGTTTCCTCGAGATGTCATAAGTCAAAGATGCAGAGGACCACAACTGCGTCAACTCATCAATCAACGGATGAAGACATACATCTATATTCTGCCCCGGACTGCTCGGACCTGGTATGACCATAGATAAAAACATGAACTCCGGCCTCATACACATCCCCGGTGGCAAGTTATAAACCATCAGTATGACCGGCCAACAAGAATAAGGAGCAGCAAATGACCCGAATGGGTTGAATCTGTCTGTACACAACCCAAGACGCACGTTCCTTGATTCAGTTGAAAAGTGAGGATGCACACTGTTAAAGTGTTTCCATGCTTCATCATCAGAAGGATGAACCATCACTCCATCAACCGCATGGTGTGATTGGTGCCATGTCATATGCCCAGTAGTCCTTGGTGACATGGATAACCTCTGCAGTCTAGGTGTGATTGGAAAGTATCTAAGTTTTTTATATGCCACGAGAGTCTTCCCTCTACCAGTTCTGGGTTTGTAATGGGAATGCCTGCATGTCATGCACTTGGTGATCTCAGCATTTTCAAGGTAGTATAACATGCAGAAGTTAGGGCATATATCAATTTTCTGGTATCCTAAACCGAGGGGTTTCATCATGGACTTGGCAGCATAGAAGTTCTCTTTCAGCCTGTTCCCT
>Ga0325402_1003912_pt1 | contig 13641 bp, 7 predicted proteins | sample PopdelMetagenome_22_FD_207212 | JGI IMG/M metagenome (GOLD analysis project Ga0325402, IMG submission 207212) | Populus deltoides microbial communities from Bellville, Georgia, United States - Xylem-PdKOR-R3 | ecosystem: Host-associated > Plants > Phyllosphere > Stem > Wood/Secondary xylem... | reverse complement strand
ATTAATATAGTATTATAAAAACATTAAAAATAAATTAAATTTTTATTAATAATAAATATATATTAATAATATGACGTTTAACTATTGAGTCCGGACTGGCTGAGCTGGACGGGAAAGTGCGAATCGTACGGACTGAAAAAATGTGCTCACCGTGGGACACGCTTGACAAGGACAATCATTGGAGTAGCTGTGCTGCCCGGAATGCGCAGGTGCACCGTGCACCTGCATTTTGTAAATGGGACCGTCACATCACTGGATACACTTCTATCAAACTTGGAATTTTGTTATTGGATTGACCATGCCAGCTGGTCTACACTAACCCCCATTCACTCCCTCTGCCAAAACATCTTAAAAAGCCTGACTCCTTCTGGTGTTTTCCTCATGTATGGACAGTGGCTTTCCTTCATATAGACCACCTTTTTTTGCTTTCCTCTTTCAACTGTCTCGATATTTTATTAGGTTTTTTTTTTTTTTTTTAAATGTATTTTTATTTTAAAATATATTAAAATAATTTTTTGTTTTTAATATTAATATGTTAAAATCATTTAAAAATACTAAAAAAATTAAGTTGATATTTGTCTCAAGAAAAATATATTTTAAAAAACACCCAAAAAATAAAGTTACACCACTCTCAACCATGATGTTTTTTCATAACTAAAATTGAATACAATTCAAAAAATTAAAATTAAATTAAAAGTGATTATCTAAATAAAAAATATAAATTTAAGATGAAAGTCGATTATAATGAATCTAGAAATGAAGATGTAAGTAATAATTGATAAGTTCTAAATGTATCTTAAAAACAAAAATGAAAACAAACTTTCACATAAAAATTTTATTTATAAATAATCAATTTATTCTCAAATACAAGTTAAATAACTCCATTAGTACAAAACATTCTAAATAAAATTGAAAAATAACATAATATTTCTAAATAAAATAAAAAAATTATAAATCAACTAAAAACTATTACAAATATGTAACTTTTGAATTTTATCACAAAGATTTTTCAAGTTCTTATTCTTACTAGATTTTTTTTATTGTTATTAATGTAAGTGTCTGGGTCAACTTATGTGCACCTCGACTAATCCCATGGGCCTTGAAGTTAACGACCATGTAAGCCTCTAGTGGCCCTAAAGTTTGTGGGACTCGAACTAGTGACCTCCAGGAAGCAAACTTAGGACCTGACCAGTTAAACTATACCCCTCAGGGTTAATAATTTTTTTTATTAACGTAGGTATTCGGGCCAGCTTGCGTGCACCTCGACTAATCCCACGGGCCCTGAAATTAACAACCATGTAAGCCTCCAGTGGCCCTAAAGTTTGTGAAACTCGAACTGATGATTTTTAGAGAGCAAACCTAGGATCTGATCAATTGAGTTACATCTCTCATGGTCATGAGTTATTTTAAATCTAGAGGAACAGGTCTTCGATGTGCACATTTTCTTTTTATGGTGATATTTTGCCTTGCTAGTTGATACGTATATGAGTGCAAGGTTCAAGAAAATGATGTGCATTTGGTTAAGTGGATTGATACATGGGATTGTTTGAAAATGCCGTTCAACCCGTATTTTTAAAATATTTAATTTTATTTTGCTAAAAATTATTTTTTTTATATTTTCGGATCGTTTTGATGTGTTGATTTTAAAATTAATTTTTTAAAAATAAAAAAATATAATTTTGATGTATTTCTAAGTGAAAAATTCTTTAAACTGTAACCGCAACCACATTTAAAACCAAATCAGACAATTCATGATTTAAAATTTATGATGAATTACATCTAGAGTAATTGGGATTTAGATTTTTACTGTTTTCTATATGTTCTTCGTTAAGAGATATATGATAGCAAGCATGATAGCTTCAGCATCAATCAACATTAGAAATGTCGTTTTTACTAAAAGGAAGTTGTTGTAGCTTTATTTTCTTTCAATTATAGTATGAAAATTAAAATTTTTAATGAGGCTCATATAGCTATATAGAAATGCTAATGACATGTAATGGGAAGAGAAATAATAAGTATAGCGATATTCGTGTTTCACATATAAGAGAAAATAACTTTGAATACAATTATGTGAAATTTTATCAGAAATTATTTTATATGCCTCTAATTTCCTAAAAAATTCAGTAGTCCAGGGATTTTCGGGTTGGATAATCAATTAATTAATTGGTCCTAATAATTTTACCTATTCTCCTTAACCAAGGTGGTTATAGCTTGTACTTAGTGTTTGGTAGGTCAAAATAACTTATGGCTAATAACTGCAAAAAGTTATATTCGGTGGATGTGTGGACTCTCATATTTTAAGTAAGTATTTTTTTAGAAAGCAAAAATACAATAATAATACAGAGAGAAATGCTCTGAAAATATATATGCAGTAAAGAATAAAAATTATAAACCTTTATCTTAAAAGATTAATGTTGTATTTTATAGCTCATGAGTTTTGTTATTTTATGGGGAAAAGGGGTTGGAGTGTAACTTCATCTTTGTGATTTTTTTTAGTTGTATTATGAGATATACTTTACTCATTTTATTCAGCTATAAAATGAAGACATGACGAGCCATGATAAACTTTAATACACCTAATGGTGTTGATGGAGTATAGACTAGTTTAATTAAGTCTATTTATTAAGAAATAATTCCTTAACGATTTTATGTAAAATTTTATATAATTAATGATGTCAGACCTAATCATCTCTTGGGTTTGGCCAACGCCTAACTCAACGCGCCTAGGTCTGGCTAGCGTCAGAACCAATACGTCTCAATTATGGCGTGTTTTATGCTGGTGAATGCTAGTCCAACGCACTTAAAAAATTAGAAAATTTATATCCGTATGTTTTTCTAGATCCAAATTTTTTATATATAAAGATATACTAATAAAATATTGTTTCATCATATACATATTCATGTCCAATATTGTGCATTTCATATTCTAAGCATATGTTAAAAAAAAGAATTAATTGCATTTACGATGAACTTAAAATTCATAATATATACATTGAAAGAATCAATCGAATATCAACATTATATTTAATTAAAAAGCTAGTGGACATAACTCGCACTTGAGATTGGGATTGAATGATTATTCTTCATCTACTTAAATCAATTAATTGTTGGCACAAATACTAGCATTATCAAGAAACTTGGTGAACGACCTAATTAGGTAGAATACTCTCCGATGCATATATAGTAAGATGTTAAATACCATCTAAATACAAAGTAACTGAGAGATCTCTTTATTTCAATTCGTGTGATCTAATCATAGGTTAGGTATGAACCATCACGTTAATTTGTATGAAAACTTCGTGTGATCTAATCTATTTTAAATAGTAAAATTATAACATTTTTTCTTAAATGTACCAAATGCATGTGAATATCTTATTCACGTTAAAATTATAACATTTTATTACCTTTAGATTTAATTTCAAGATAGAAATCTTTTAAATTCAATTTTAATGAATAAAAAATTGAAAATAATAATAATTAAACACTATAAAAATTATATAATATTTAAGTTAAGTATTTTATGAGTACGAAATTGTTTAATATTTTTGTTCAAACAATTATAACAACTTGGATAACACAAATAAAATTATGATAATATAGTCAAATCATTAATTATGTATAAATAATTAAATAAGTAAAAAAAAATATAGATTTATGCAATTATTCAGTCCTTGCACACAAAGTAAATTAACTAGATTATTGGTTTGCGCTACATTACAGGTCAGATAATTTTTTTAATATAAGAAAAACATCCAAGCATAGCTAATATTTTTCTAGTAGAAAAAACTAATTGTGAAGAAGTGGACTCCATATAACTCGATCGACTTGATTAGTCCAAAAACAATCTGGATAACTGACAAAAATATAATTTGACCTAAAACATTTCAAGATGACATCATTTTTTTAAATATTGAAATGACAACATATTAGATCGATTTGACTCAATTTAAGTTAACTTTTCAAATCCGTAACCTGGATCATGAGACCATGATAACCCTGTATAAAGCAAATCAAAACAAATTATAAAACTCAGTTTCCAATCAACCCAATGATGAAATAAAAAAAAAAAACTCAAGTCAACTTGAGCAAACCTGCCAAATCCATGACTCAGGTCATGAGACCAGAATAATTTCATAGAAAGTAAATTAAAATAAAAAGCTTAATTCTCAATCAACCTAATATTGAAAGAATAAATTGAAAAAAAGTCAATAAAAAAATAACACAAAAAATAACCACAATCAACTTGAATTATGAGACCATGATAATTTCATAGAAAGTAAATCAAAATAAATTATAAACTTAATTCTCAATCAACCTAATATTGAAAGAATAAATTGAAAAAAAGTCAATAAAAAAATAACACAGAAAACAACCACAATCAACTTGAGTCATGAGACTAAAATAACCTCATAAAAAATAGACAAAAAAAATAACAAACCTGGGTTAATCTACTAAGCCCATAACCCAAATAATGAGATTGTAATAATCCCATAAAAAGCAAATTAAATAAATTATAAAACTCAATTCCTAATAAACTCATTGTTGAATGATAAAATTAAAAAAAAAATTTTAAAAAGATAATAAATGACCTGACCTGCTTAGATTAATTAGCTGATAAAACTCGTGAGACTAAAATAAACTTATAAAAAATAAACCATAACAAACGATAAAGTTTAATTATTTATCAATTCAATGTAAAAGTTATTGAAATTTTCTTAAAAAGTATTACTTAAAAAAAAATCTTTTAGTATTTGAACATCCATGTCCACACTCTGCTTTCTTCCGGTGCCCGAATAAACATAATTATTTGGATTGATTATTTGGTTCTAATGTCGATGTCAATCTTGACTTGATAAAAACTCTTGTCATGCCTTTCTCTCCTAGTTCATTTTCATGGCTGTATCTTTTGGTTTTTTAACTAGGAGTCCCACTCAAGGTTAGGCGAACTAGTGGCTTCAAAACTCAAAGCAACCTGCATGCAAGAGATTAAAAAGGGAAAACAAATCAGTATCTCCAAGCAAGAAGCATATGAACAATCAAAATCAAATAGGAAAGGTGCCTGCCTCCTCCATGGGCATTTTTTGTCGATCGTCCATCAATCCCAATCTCGCAAATGGTTCGCGATGCATGAGCAAAAACATGACAGTCGTCTTCCATGTAAAAATGCAAACAGTAAGAACTTTCTAAATCCATTCCTTGCACTTCCCACGTAGCTTCTCAGGAACCTTTTCTTTTGCAGGAACACTAACCACCCAACCTTGCCTTCGTTGATCCTTTTCTGTAAGAATGCTGGTCAGAAATTCACTAATATGTCTGCACACCACCAGAAACAGTGTATCAACACAAAAAATCATAAAACAGAGAAGAACATCGCATGCTTGAACAATAAGTAGGCATGTTTACGTGTACACAAAGCAAAAAAGGTATCGAAGGTATGCAAAAATGCCGAAGCGTTGTTCAAGAACCCTTAAAAGGTTTTGTTTGGACGAACGAAAGAGGCGATGGGTTAAAAAGCCAAAAACAACATGCACAATTAGCAATGCCGAAAAAAGGATTCGAAAGATGCATTGAAAGCTTAAAAAAACGAGTTTTTCTTTCAACCTAAGAAGCTACAAAGCAGAAAAAAAACATGTTGAGGAAAAAAAAGGTGCAAAACCATCTCAAAGCTAACAAAAAGAAGAAAAAAAGCACAAACTAACTTGTTCTTAGATCTGGCAAGAAAACAGTGGAGAAAGAGGCATAGTCATGACCAGCAAAGAGGACCTCAACTGCCAGCTGAAATGGCTATCATTGTTTAAGTTTTTTTGCAAGTACGCTGGAAACCTTAGTAAATAATTTCAAGAAAGAGGGGCGGCAACGAAGAGACTAAACCTGTGAGTGAAGAATAACGAAAAGGTGCCCAAGCTCGCATCGAAGCCAGGAAACATGAAAAAGGAACAACAAAACCAAGGGAAAAGGCAGAACCACAGCCATCATGCTTGAACAATAATTCCAAGGTTTCCAACCTTCTTCTTCTTCTTCTCCCTCTTCAAATTCTTGTTTCTCTCTCTAGCTGCCACTTTCTCTCTCTTATTTCTTATAAACCCTTGCCAATAGATCCTTCCTTTCACTCTTTTCTTCCATCATTTCACTTAATCTCTGCATTTTTAGTGAATTTCCTAAGGAAATTTTTGAAAATATGAAGGAGAGATGCTCCCTCTCTCTCCAAAAAAATCCATTGCTGCTGGAAACAGCCTCTTGTAGGCTGATTTTATGTTTAATTATAGTTTTGACCTCTTCATTTAATATTTCTTGTATTTTTCGCATAAATTATATTGTTGCTGCCTAAATAACAAGTTTTTATTCTATACTTCAATTGACAATCCAGATATGATATCAAGTCAAGTACATAGTTATCAAACATGACTTGAGATTTACCGGTTAAGAAATGAGATTCCAGGCTTTAATGTTTTATGTGTCAACACATATTAATCCGAAAAAATTAAAAAAAATTAAAAAATTTAATATTTTATATAAAAAAATTAAAAAAAAATTCATGTGAATATAAATTGTACATGTTATAAATAATGAAGTTTAAAAGAATATTTTAAAAAAATTTTATCTCACATTAAAAAAACATAATTTTTTAATTTCTTGTGAACATAGAGTATATATACTAAAGGGCTTCAAATCTTATATTAAAAAAATAATTTCTTTTTTGTGAACATAAAGTATATATATTAAAGAGTTTCAAATCTCACATTGAAAAGATATTATGTTATCCTTTTAAGTTGAAATATTTAAACCAAAAGATTTTTTTATCCCACATTGAAAAAACATAACTTTTTCATTGTGAACATAGAATATATATACGAAAGGCTTCAAATTCCACATTAAAAAAATAACTTTTTTCTTGAAAATATAGAGTATATATATTAAAGGGCTTCAAATCACACATTCAAAAGATATTATGCTATCCTTTTAAGTTAAAGTTTTTTATCCCACATTGAAAAAACATAACTTTTTTCTTATGAACATAGAGTATATATACAAAAAGAGCTTCAAATCTCACATTGAAAAAATAACTTTTTTCTTAGAAACATAAAGTATATATATTAAAGGGTTTCAAATCCTACATTGAAAAAACATAGTTTTTTTTCTTATGAATATAGAGTATATATACGAAAATACTTCAAATCCCACATTGAAAAAACAACTTCTTTTCTTGGGAACATAGAGTATATATATTAAAGGGTTTCAAATCCCACATTGAAAAGATACTATGTTATCTTTTTAAGTTGAAGTGTTTAAATCAAAAATTTTTTTATCCCACATTGAAAAAACATAACTTTTTTCTTGGAAACATAGAGTATATATACTAAAGGGTTTCAAATCCCACATTGAAAAAAACATAATTTTTTTCTTGTGAACATAGAGTATATATACGAAAGGGTTTCAAATCTCACATTAAAAAAATAACTTTTTTCTTGGGAACATAGAGTATATATACTAAAGGGTTTCAAATCCCACATTGAAAAAACGTAATTTTTTTCTTGAGAACATAGAGTATTTATACAAAAAGGTTTCAAATCCCACATTAGAAAAATAACTTTTTTCCTGGAAATATAGAGTATATATACTAAAGGATTTCAAATCTCACATTAAAAAAATAAAATATTTTTCTAATATTTATATAGTGAACTTTAAAAAAATTTAATAACCAATTAAAAAATATATAAAAAAAGAGGTGTAGAAGAAAAACTATACTTGAAAAAAAAACACCGGGTCTCGTCCGGGTTCTCCCGAGTCATGGATCGACCTGCTGGGTTTTGCCGGGTTGTTGCACTAGCTGGTCTTTTAACAAACCCGGACTCGTCCAGCCATCAAGTTGACCCGCGCGGACCGGTCCGGGTTTAATAACTGTGGTCAAGAGACTCCGCCTAAAAGTTATATTTGATACTATAAAATTAGTTAATTTGTGAATTTTCATTAGAAATTCAAATTTTCTTATTTATCTATTGTATAAATTATTTTATTGAATCCTTGGAATCATTTTCTTATCATCAAATATATATATTTATTTATTTATTAATTATTTCATTTATAAACTTATTATTGTTTAGCAGTAACATTATCGATTTTTAACTGTGATTTACTCTCACTACCAGAAAATTAGCAAATACAAATAGAAACACTGACAAAAATTTTCTGTCGGTATATTACAGTGATATTTATCGACCTAATTTTTCCATCACTAAAACAATCGTAAACACCGATAAGAATTTTAATTTTAGTCCCTTAATTTTTCAAGATGTGTGTAAATCTACATTTTAGTCCCTTAATTTTAATTTGTTTTACATTTGATCCCTTTTTTTTTGGGTTTTTAGTTTAGGTCCTAAATTTTATTTATATCCCGTGTTTTAGTTTTTATATCTTGAAAGAAAAGAGAAAAAGTCATTGAAAATATTAAAGGAAAAAGAAAGTTATTAAGTGGTCGGATTCTGATTACTAATAGCTTTAATTTTGGTGTTTATAGGTTTAATTTTGAGAGAAAAACTCAATGAAAGTAGTTTTTACCTTCAATGATGATAGAGAATTTTTTTTCATGTTTTGGGTGGAAAAAATAATTTAAATATAAGTTTTTTGGATTTAAAAACTTAGATTGTGATTTTTTAATTACCAGAGCTACCTTTGGCAATAGAAAAAGATTGCTGACAAACACGTATTATCTATTATGAAAGGTGATGCATTGTACCTTTTTAATTAAAAAAAAAATAAAAACCAAATACGAGAGCCTAGGTTTTTAAGTCCGTGAGTCTAAGTTTTCATGTAAGATAAGCATGCATGTCTAGCCCATACATGCTTGACGTTTTTTTTTTTTTTTTTTTTTCATTTTTTAATTTAATTGTTTTAAAATGAATTTAATTAAATAATGTTTAAATAATTACTCAATCATGTAATTATTTTAAATAACATTAGTTTCTTTCAAGTAATATTAATAATTTATTTTTAAATAATTATATATGAACTAGATATGCATAATTTTCTAAAATGCAAATATTTTTTAAATTTTTATTGTAAATATTTTGTATAATTTTTCTCAAATTTATTATTTTTATATTTTTCTAATACATCCGCACCAAAATTATTTAATTCATCATGTTTTTTTTTTAATTAAAACCTATTTTCAAAATTATAACTAAGTTTTTGTTTAAAAAGACTTGTGGTAATTATTTTATTTTTTAAAAAAGAGCGCATTAATAAGGAGACATGTTTCCTTTTTAATATTTATTTCAAATCATTTGAATATTTGGGGATGTTAGTTTTAATTGTTTACGGTATACATAGCTAAAGAAATATTTTTTTTATGTAAAAAAAACATAGAGAACTTATATTATATTTTTATAATTTATTGGTTTACATAACATAGAGAACATGTATAAGATTTTTTTTTTTATAATTTATTGGTTTATATAATATTTATTTTATTTTATGGAATAAAATTATTAAATTATTAATTCTTAATTAAAAGTATGTATTTACAATAAGCGCACATTCTTTTCTTTCATCAAAGACTAAATTGAACCAAGATAAAGGGTTAACAGCAGGAGGAAGGACAGGCGAGCACAAAGAAGGTCCAGGGACACAATCGTAACTGTGATAGAAGAAAAGGACAGCTGTAAGTTTGTTTCTAAAAGAAGAGCAATGCAAATACGGTTAACATATTCATTTATCAAATCGTAGATAACAGATTTTTATTTCCTAAAATACTTCTGCCTCCATTTACTATTGCATCTTATTATTCTTTTATAAAATTAGAGAGTTGGCCTTCTATCTATGGTGGAAAACGCATAGCAATACAAAGCTAAGCTGGATAAAGAGAAGCAAAGCAAGGCAAAGCGCCCCCCCCACCACTCTCCCCACTCTCTCTCTCTCTCTCTGCCCTGCTCCTCTCTTCTCTCTCCTCTCTTCTCTTTTCATTTTATTGAGGGATAGGGTGCAGGTAAGGTGGGGGAGGGGGAGTAGAGTTCACGGTGGCGCACCCTAGCACCAGGGGCCTAATTGTGCCCCCTGGTTCGTTTCATGGATTCTTGTAGTCGCTTCGTTCTCACGGTAATACTACTTTGAAAGGAAAAAGGGGGGGGAGAGAGAATCGAAAGTTTCCTTTCATTTAATCCACCCATCAACTGCTGCTACAGAGAGTGTAGACCAAGCAAGCCTGGCGGACCTCAAGGGAACCTTGGCGTTCCTTCGATCGTCCCTTATCTCAATAGTGGCAGATCGGTTCGATTTCAAATCAAAGAAGAGGAGGAGGAGGAGAGGGATTTACGGTGCGAAAATGCTTTGGATTCTACGATTTTCAGGCTTCTTCTCTGCCGCTCTTGTCATGATTATACTCTCTCCGTCTTTCCAATCCTTCCCTCCAGCTGAAGCCATTCACTCCTCCAATCTCGACGGTCATCTCCGTTTCCCCCTTCTCCTCTCCCCAGCCGATTCCCTCACCCAACTATCCTTCCGAAAATCGACTATATTCCGCAATGCTGATGAATGCGGCTTCTCCGACCACCAAAGCAGAGGCAAAACCAGTGTCTGTGATCCTTCATTGGTCCACGTAGCGATTACTCTCGACGTGGAGTATCTTCGTGGCTCAGTTGCTGCTGTTCACTCAATTCTGCAGCACTCAATGTGTCCGGAGAATGTGTTCTTCCATTTTTTAGTATCTGAGACCAATCTGGAATCCCTGGTTCGATCCACTTTCCCTCAATTGAAGTTCAAAGTTTATTATTTCGATCCGGAGATTGTTCGCAGCCTCATTTCCACCTCAGTTAGGCAAGCGCTGGAGCAGCCACTCAATTACGCTAGGAATTATCTGGCTGATTTGCTTGAGCCATGTGTTAAGAGAGTGATTTATTTGGACTCTGATCTAGTTGTCGTTGATGATATTGCAAAGTTGTGGACTACTGATTTGGGTTCTAGAATAATCGGTGCTCCGGAATATTGCCACGCCAACTTCACCAAGTATTTCACGGCGGATTTCTGGTCCGACAAGCGGTTTTCAAGGACATTTCGGGGGCGGAAACCCTGTTACTTTAACACTGGAGTGATGGTGATAGATCTGGTGAAATGGAGATGGGCCGGGTACACGAAGCGGATTGAGAGGTGGATGGAGATCCAAAAGAGTCACCGGATTTATGAACTGGGTTCGTTGCCGTCGTATCTTTTGGTGTTTGCGGGACACGTGGCGCCGATTGGGCACCGGTGGAACCAACATGGGTTAGGTGGTGATAATGTGAGAGGGAGTTGCCGGGACTTGCATCCGGGTCCGGTTAGTCTATTGCATTGGTCAGGTAGTGGAAAGCCGTGGCTCAGGCTCGACTCAAAGCAACCGTGCCCTCTTGATGCACTGTGGGCACCATACGATTTGTACGGACGCCCACCTTGAAAAACTCTACTCTACTCTACTCGCCGGTAAATTAATTACCCTTCACTTCAGGAAACTTTTTTTGTTAATTTATTTATTTCTTTTTTTTTTGTTTTATAATTTCTCATATTTTGGCATTTGTTCTTCATATGACCTCATTTTTTTTTTTTAGTTTTAATTTCAAGTCATTTCTGAGGCGATTTGTATTCTATTCTATCATTCCTGCCTTTGAAAAATAAAAATAAAAACAAGAGGGACATTCAATTTGTTATGGTGGTGCATCTTGGTGTGTAGTTAAAAGTTGCAGCAATTTGTGCAAAACAGAACATATCTGCTAAAGAAGAGGGAGAAAGCTGTCCTCCTCCTATGGAGGGAGACAGTTCATCTTGAATGGAATAGACAAATAGTAGCTGTGAAGTGTCCGAATTGCGTGTTTTAATGCCATTAAATTATTAGATCAATTGCAAATTGCAATTGTAAATTTGTTCTGTGTCGGTGTCGGTGTCGGTCTGGTCTGATCGGGCACCATTTGCTTTGTTTAATTTCCTGTGAATTTCTTCTCTTTATTTAGTACTCACTTCCTTTTAGTAGTGCCCGTGAGGTTAGTGTTGAGACCGTGAGAGTCAGAAGGTATGGGGTAATGTGGTGCACACTTGACACTGCAAAGGGGGTTAGGAGGCTGGACTTCACGGAGGGCGGCTTTTGTCTTCTTTTCGGACGAATCGGAAGCCATGTGAGTAAATGTATAACAGTGCTTGGGAAAGGGACTTGGAATAGTTTTTTTCCCCTCTTTGCACCCCCATTTTTTAGAATTTTTGTAGAGACACTCTACTGGTGGCAATGAAAGTAAGAAAAGGGAAGAAAGAGACATTTGAACGATAAGCTTCCATGCGTGTAGGTGGAGTGTAATGAACCAAAAAGGGCAGGGGCCATGGGCTGGGGCATGTGAGCCAAAACTTGTTTGCTAGGCGGCTGTCCATCTTGTGTAATGGCCAAAACGAATGCCTTGTATCCAAACCAAGGGAGTGGTGCCGGCCGTCGGAGCTAATTTGGAAGAATTTGGAGTCAAGTTTTTATAGTAGCGAAGTCCATGGGCTGTATTTTGCCTTGCTTTGGTGGCAGCGGCGGAGGACTCGTGAACCACCTCTCCTTCCTGCCCCGTTGCGCATTTTGGTGGCAACCACGTCTTATTTCTGTATGTTTATTTATTTTTTTAATTTTTGACAAGTCGACTTGAAGAAATGTATTTATAAAAAAAGCTTGGAAGTTGGGTGATCAAATTTATTTTGTGGCATCGAAAGAGGGACCCATATGTCATTGTTGCGTAGCAAATGTCCAAAGTAGGGATGGGGGACCGATTCCTTTTGCCCTGGCATCACACGTGGCCAGTTGCCTGGCCTCTCCTGGAATCAGCTGGTTACATGTGGTTAGTCCAACACCATTATTGGGTTGTTTTTTTTCTTTTGAATCTATCGTATTAAGTATGGAAATAAATTGGGTATTTCCATTGTAGGCTGCCCGTCTGCAGAAGAGATATTTCTGTGTACATCATTGTATAATACCAGCAATGCTGATTAAGACTTGGCAACAGCCTTGAGTGTTTAATGAAATCACAGAGAAGATGAAGCTGACTTTGATAATTTATTTAGATATATAGTCTATTCAATGGAGATTTGACATGGTCAGATGGTTCTCCAGAAGAGAGGAAGTACGTGTTCCAGACCACGTAATGCACGAGATTTTCAGTATTTATTTTGCTTTCGGAGGTGGTAGGTTGGTTGTTCATGTGGGTGGCATGGAAGGTGGATGCGTGCTTTATTTTTTTTGAAGTTCAAAACAAAAAGAAAAAAAAAGGGAGCAATCTTGCATGCTTCGATCGAGGTGTAGAGAGTCGAGAGGCTGTTGAAGGCTGATAGCATGTCATGATCAGTCGGTCCACGCATGAAAAATACATGGCTACCTTCCGCGTCCAATTTACCTCCAATGAGCTCAACATAACACTCAAAACAAGACAAAGCAAATCGGTCCCTTGGCATAATCTATAATAAACTTCGACTTGATGCCTCACGACATTGTCCAGGATGATGGTTACTTTGAACAATAAATGATTCGCAACATTACTGCCGACACTAAACAAAGAAAGCAGCAAATTTTAGAAGGTATACGCTACATTTTAGAAGGCTGGTTTTGCAATGATGTCTTAAAAATCCAAATAGTTTATGGATTAATGTTTATATCTT
>Ga0325402_1003911_pt1 | contig 13643 bp, 4 predicted proteins | sample PopdelMetagenome_22_FD_207212 | JGI IMG/M metagenome (GOLD analysis project Ga0325402, IMG submission 207212) | Populus deltoides microbial communities from Bellville, Georgia, United States - Xylem-PdKOR-R3 | ecosystem: Host-associated > Plants > Phyllosphere > Stem > Wood/Secondary xylem... | reverse complement strand
GCAAGATGCAAGATTGTAGAGGCAAGTAGCTACACCAAAGAGACATTCTTGTCAATAACACATCGATTGTTTCTAAATGTCATTTTATCCCTCTTGTTCAAAAAGGTAAACAATGAAGACTCTGCAAGTAGCTCAAGGGGAATTCAATCCCCCCATACAGGATTGCTAGGAAACAATACATATATAGCAACAGCAATATAAGCTTCTTAAAATATTAGTCCTTTGAGAGCTGACCTTCACCAGAATACTTGAAACAAAATACACTCAGCATTGTTTCAGAATGATGATAGCAGCAATGGTCATGATGCACACACTAGTACCCGTAAGGCCTGTCGCAAGGGATAATCAAAAGCAAAAACTTGAGAAACCACTTGTACAAATATGAAATTCAAAAGGAAACGCATCTAACATGTGATATCAAAAACAAAAATATTGCAGGGGCTCAAACAAAAGTATAACATCCATCATAAAGAGAGAGCATAAGATCCAATACTTCCAATAAAAACTTAAAGAGGTCTTAACTACTAAAAAGAAAGGGGAAAAAAAAAGCGTTTGCTTTATCATCAAACAAAAAAGAAGGCGCCTGGCAACTACTCAAAGCTTCCTAATAGCGACCAACTCCCCAGACTCGGATAACACCATCGGTATAGCCACTGAACAAGGTGCTTCCATCAGCACTCCAGTTCAAGCTTGTGCAGTAGATCTACAAAACACAGAGCAAAATGATGTTAATTGGGATTGCTTTCTAGTTGCAAGAAAAAACACATGCACCATTATCTTTCTCATAGTAGCATACAGGTATAAAGAGCTCAATGTGTCACCAATAATAGCATTCATGATAAGCTGCCAATTCTGAATGCACAGTTTCACTATTATCAGCTAAAGCATACAATCAAAAGAAATACTCTTTCGCAACAACCAGATATTCAGCATCTCGGATGAACCAAATGCCCGATTGAGACACCACTCTATGGTTTACAAGTCATGAACAAACCAAGAATACGTCTTTGATAAATCATTTCCAATGTCCACAAACAAAAGACGATAACACAAAAGATTAAGCATAAAATTAAAATTAAAAAAAAAAAAACATAAACCAACTAGCGTGGCAGGTCCAATACAACTGAAAACAACAGCTTCTAGGTAGCAACTAACATAACATGCAAACAGATTAGCACATGTAAGAATTGGAAACACTACAACAGAAAACTTCAAGCAAAACTCTTAACACGCGCAACCGCGAGAATTTGCAATTAATTATAAGAAAAGGAAACTCGAGTATATAACACAATCTTAGATAGACAAGAAAATTATCAAATTACGATCCAGATTCAACCAATATAACAACGTATTTTTAACCCAAAAATAAACTGAAAAATAAAACCACGAAACAACAACGGGCAAAAATAAATGCCTTACCTTCTTCTTGGTACTGACAGCAGTTGCGGTAGTACCCTCGGATTTCTCAGCTTCAGCTTTTAGATCAACCTTCAAATCATCAACAACCATCTTGCTCTCCAGATCCCAAATCTTAATGCTATTCTCTGTGGCAGCACATAACCAGTACCTATTAGGGCTAAAGCACAACGCATTAATCACTGCACCTGCATCTAAACTATAAAGCTTCTTTCCTTCAGCTAAATCCCACAACAAAATCACCCCATCTTTCCCTCCACTTGCACACAATGACCCATCTGGCGAAACAGCCACCGTGTTCACATATCCACTATGCCCTGCAAGGGTAGACCTCAGCTTGCAGTTAGTCAAATTCCAAACCTTCACTGTCTTGTCCCATGAAGCAGAAACAATCGTGGGCTGCAACGTACTTGGGCTAAAACGCACACACGAAACCCAGTCGGTATGAGATTCAGCCTCTTGAATGGTATACTTGCATTCTCCAAGAGTATTCCACAGCTTGATTGTCTTATCCCTTGAAGCAGAAACGATCTGTCGGTTATCAAAAGAGAAGGCAACAGACAATACATCCTTGGTGTGGCCGACGAATCGGCGAGCAGAGACACCAGTAGCCAAGTCCCAGAGGCGGAGCTCGCCGTCCCAGGAACCGGACAAAGCGAACTGACCATCGGAGGAGAGAACAACGTCTTGTACGAAGTGGGAGTGACCAGTCAAACGACGGCGAGCGACACCATAGGTTTTTTCATCTTTTGTTAAGTGCCAAAGAATGATGGACTTGTCGCGGGATGCACTGACAATCATGTCAGTGTTGTCAATTGGTGTGGCTATTGCTGTGACCTGGTCAGTGTGGGCTCTCATGGTGCCTCGAAGAATAAGGGTCTCGGTGGCCATGGCTTGGACAGAGAAGAGAGAAGCTGCTGCTGCTGCTGTTTTCTAGGGTTTTTTTTTTTTTTCCCTTTAGGAAGAGAGGCAGCCAGGATAAGATAATTATATAGGGAGAAGAGCAAGCGGAACCAAACTAGGGTTTTGAGATTATCGGAGATCAACACTGGACTATGATATGGTAAATGGGTTAATGGCTTCTGTATAGTCAGCCCAGCAAAGGCCCCAGCATTTCTTAATAAAATTATTTGTATGTTTTATATTTCTATTTCTTTTCTTTGCTATCAATTTTTTTGTTTCAAATTCTTACATAAAAAAAAATGTAAAATCTGTGTCTTTTTCTTACCTAAAATAAAAATAAAAACTGGTTTTAAATTTTTTAAAAACAATGATCATGTGGTATCATTGTTGGTTTTTGCCTTTTGTTTTCTATACTTTAGAAATTATTTTCAATTTTTTTGCTAGTGTATATATATAAAGAAGATGGTGTGTAAATATTTTTATTCTTAAGGCTCTAGCACTATCTCTCTAAATTTTCAATACTATTTATGGACATTAATGAACATAAATAAAAGAAGTATTTTTGTTATATTAAGAGATAAAAAAATTTTGAAAGTAGATATCTTAACTTAATATACTTATCACATCACAATTCCAAGTCAGGGGAATAACATCTTAAGAGGACATTTATAAACATTAAAATTTCTAGAAGTCTAACCAATAACCCAAGCTCTATATGACAAAAAAAATTAAATTTATTAAGTTTAGACCTAAATTAAATTTATTGGTCTTAGCCTAAATTAAATTTATTGGGTTTGGGATCAAATTAAATTAAAAAAAAAACCTAGTTCAAATATATTTCATAGTTCTTACTTTAATATTTTTCTAAATAAAGGTATTTTAAGTAATTTTCATATAAATTTTCTAAAATGCCTTTTAGATAAAGGACATTTGCAGTAAATTGTATTGACCTATCTATAAATAGACAACAAAGCCATCAAATTAGCAAAAAAAAAAAAGCATACATGCATAGAAGACAAGCAGGGGAGACATAAAAGAAAAGAAAAAAAAAGAGAGACTAAAAGTGAAGTACAAATACTTGGAAGTTTTCTCAAATAAATTCAAATTAAATCAAGGAAATAAGAGATCAAAGTCATTTTCTTCAACAAATCAAGAAAGCAAGGGATCAAAGTATTTTCCTTCGTTAAATTAAGGAAGCGAAGGATCGAAGTCATTTCCTTCATCAAGTTAAGATCTTATACGTTTAATGCTTTCAGGCTCGTGTAAAAACTCTTCATCCTCATCAAATCAATTCAAGTTAGAGATCTCATACGGTTAAAGCTTTTCAATCTCGTGTGAGTACTCTTCATCTTAATTAAATCAAGTTAAGTCAACGATCTCACACAATTAAAATTTTCAAGCTCGTGTGAATAATCTTCATCAAATCAAATTAAGTTATAGATCTCACATTGTTAAAACTTATACGCTCATGTGAATATCCTCTCATCCAAAGCAAGATCTAGATCTGACCGTTAATTAGAAGATTTGTGTATATGAAGAGAACCTCAAAAGAGTTTTCCTTTTAGATAAAGGACATTTAAGGCAAATTGTATTGACCTATCTATAAATAAACAACAAAGCCATCAAATCAAAAAAAAAATACAAGTATAGAAGACAATCAGAGAAGACATAAAGGAAAAGAAAAGAAAAGAAAAGGAGAGACTAAAAGCCAAGTACAAATATTTGGAAGTTCTCTCAAATAAATTCAAACAAATTAAGGAAATAAGAGATCAAAGTCATTTTCTTCAACAAATCAAGAAAGCAAAGGATCAAAGTATTTTCCTTCGTTAAATTAACGAAGCAAAAGATCAAAGTTATTTTCTTCATCAAGTTAAGGAAGCAAAGGATCAAAGTCATTTCCTTCATCAAGTTAAGATCTTACATGGTTAATGCTTTCAGACTCGTGTAAAAAGTCTTCATCCTTATCAAATCAATTCAAGTTAAAGATCTCACACAGTTAAAACTTTCGATCTTGTGTGAGTACTCTTCATCTTAATTAAATCAAGTTAAGTCAAAGATCTCACACAGTTAAAATTTTCAAGCTCATATGAATAATTTTCATCAAATCAAATCAAGTTAAAAATCTCACATAATTAAAGCTTATGGGCTCATGTGAATATCTTCTCATCCAAACCAAGATCTAAATTTGACTGTTAATTAAAAGATTTGTGTATATGAAGAGAGCCTCAAAAGAGTTTTCACTTTTTCTTGTAATCAAATTTAATATTACAATTTTGACACCATTTTTAATACGTGAAATTTTTTGTACAACCACCTTTCAATTTAGTACATGGTTTCCAAAATCATGTGGTGTTGACCAATTTTACCTCAAATCATATTCTTTTTTTTTTTTCAATTTCATCTCTGATCGAATCAATTAGACCCTAAGATTTGATCATTTGTTACAGATTTGTCTTTGGTTTCTAAAATTATATAATTTTAAACACTTTAAAAAATAAAGTGGCACTGTTCATGGAAAAAGTATGATGTGAACGTGGTTGTTAGTGTTTATGTCAGAGGGATAATAAAAGGCTGAAAGCTGGGAAAAAAGCATGAAAAGAAAGGCATTTAATGACATGCACGCGTGGGGGGTAACCTCTACCCTTTCTAAAATGACATCGTTGTGGTGTCTTTTTTTAAAGTGAAACAATGTCTTTTTAGTCAAAATACATTGTTTCATTTAAGTCCTTTTTTTTATTTTATTTTCTTTTTAATTTTTAATTTGGTCCTTGAACTTATTATTGTTTCAATTTCAATCAAATTCATCCTGAATTTTGATTTTTCTTTCAGTTTCATCCCTAATTAAACTCAAAGTGATCCTTTTATGTTAACACCTTTTACACGTCAATCATTGGCTTTTAAATTTATGTAATTTTGATCAAATTAACCTTAAAAGTAAAATTTTCTTTCAATTAAACCCATGATTAAACTCAAATAAGTGGAATTGAAACCCATTCTTAATTTTTTTTTCAATTAAATCCCTGATTGAATTAATTGGAATTCCGAACTTTTTCATCTCCTTTATTTTGGTCATTGGCTTGCAAAATTAGCTAGTTTTGCCTTCAATTTCAATTTTATTTAACAAGACCACAAATTGCTTATTCTTAAACCAAAAACAAAAAAATATTTTTCAAATTTTTTGAATTTTTGTGAAAGGAGAATATTAATTAGGAAAAGCTAGGGGACCGAAAACTGGGTTATGATAATTGTTAGTGTTTATGCTATGATTATTAGCATAATCATCATCAAAATAAATAAAAAAACATGAATTGGTGGAGAATACCAATCAACATCTATCTCATCATTAATGAGATCTCTAATATCACCATAATACATGATTGTATTACGATCATGGGACTACCTCCTATGTTGTTGTCTCTAAAATAGATTTTTAAAGCAAGTCATGAATTCATGATTACTCTCTGCACGATCTCTCATGTTCCCTTACCTTCATCAACTAATAGGTTAATTTTAGAATATATCTCTGCATGTCTTCTATCATAAGTTCTTGATTGTCTCTTTTTCGAGGGGACCTTGTTATCTAGTTCTATATGAGCATGTCATGTTTCATAACCTCTTTCAACTATAATTATTCCAACACATAACACTAATAACCAAGAATCATTGGGCTCTAATACCAACTAGTGTAGACAAAAACAACATAAGAAAGACATAAAGCATAAGCAACACAAAATTCTGCCAAATAGAATCACCACATAAAAACCTTGATTCAAAATTTTATTATTTATTATTTTCTTTTCATGTAAACACCAAAAAAAAAAACAAAGAAAGAAGGAAAAGCTAAAAATGACTCCATCGTCACTGCCAATTTCTGAATCGGCAATGATACAGTTTTTCACTATCGATTTCTGAATCAACAGCGCCATAGTTTTTCGTTGCTGATTTTTGAATCAATAGTGGCATAGTTTTTGCTGTCGATTTCTGAATCGACAGCAGCACTATAAAACCCAACAAAAAATTAATGTTGGGCTTGCTTATTCTAGAAAAGAATTGAAATATGAACCAGCCTAGGATAACTCAAGAGAGGGATAGGAACCAAAGATATCCAGCACCCAAACACCCCTTTATCATTTAAGAAGGGGTATAAATGCAAAGAGAGAGGGAGGGTGACCTTTATTCTTCCCTAAATGGGCGGCCAAAGACCCTAGACTGCAACAATCTCCCTTTTTCCTGAAGCAAGACTAGCAAGTTACATGCAACAAACCCTTTCCTTCTTTTCAAAGAGAAAACCCCCAACCCAACTGTATGCATCCATGTTAAACCCTGGAGAGGAAATGAGAGTTAAATAGTACTAAAAAATAGCTGAAGCCATAACAAGAGAGGGTGTGTAGCAGGCCGGTTGGTGCAGCTAGAGAAGGAAGGAAGGAAAAACCAAAACCAGAGAGGAAGAAGAAGCAAAAAGCCATGGATAGAGGGGGGAGAAAACTTGTTAAATCCCTTCTTAAAATTATTGAAAATTATAAGGTATGAACCAAATCTTTTCTCCTATTGTTCTTCGTATCTTAGAACCGAAAAAAAAAGACCCTAAAAAAATAACCTAGGACTTTTACACCAGCTATGAAGAAAACCAAAACTAACTAAAAGGACAAGAAAATAGGGATGAATAGGGCTAAATTTCCAGAATAATTAACATAGAAAAATGAATAGATTGAATGGACAAAACTTGGTAAAGGGCCAACCATAATTGAAGGGCTAGTCAGATTGCATGCTGGATTTTAAGAATAAAATGTATGCTGGAACCGAAATGCATGCAGATGTTCATGCTTAAAAATTGTATGATTCTGTTGGATTCTAAGAACAAATTGTATGCTGGAACTGAAATACATGTAGATGTTTATGCTGAAATTGTATGATTTTGCTGGATTCTGAGAACAAAATGTATGCTGGAACTGAAAAATGCATGTAGATGTTCATACTTAGAATTGTATGATTCTGTTGGGTCCTAAGACCAAATTGTGGTGTTGGCAGCAAATCATTTTTCGCTGTCGAATTGTGGTGTCAATAACGAATCAGTTTTTGCTGCCGAATTGTGGTGTCGGTAGAGAATCGGTTTTCACTGTTGAATTATGGTGTCCATAGTGAATCAATTTTTGCTGTTGAATTATGGTGTCAGCAATCGGTTTTCACTGCCGAATTGTGGTGTCAGCAGCGAATTGGTTCTCCCTGCCGAATTGCGATGTCAGCAGCGAATTGGTTCTTATTGCTGAATTGCGGTGCTAGCAGCGAATCGATTTTCGCTGCCGAATTGTGGTGTTACTAGCAAACTGGTTTTCACTGCCAAATCATGGTGTCAGCAGCGAACCGATTTTCATTGCCAAATTATGGCATTCGTAATGAACTAGTCTTCATTGTCGAATTTTATATCCATAATGAATCAATTTTTGTTGTTGAATCCTGTGACAGCAGCGAATCAGTTTTCACTACCGAATTCTATGTCAACAGCGAATCAGTTTTCGTTGTTAAATTATATACCACCAGCGAATCAGCTTTCACTGTTAATGTTCTGCAATAGACCTCTATAACATAATTGACTTAAAAGCTTGTAATGATTTCATTATATGGTTGTGTAATATGTGGAACGCATGATTGTGAATATAGGTATTCTTGAAGTATGTATGGTGACGAGTTGTGTGGTTAATGATTGCAAATGTACTGACTTGTGATCACTGATGTGTTTAGGTGGTGCAATCAGGATTGGACTTTCGACCGGGCAAGGACACCCCAAAGGAGGAACAGGTAGGTGACTTCCACCCCCTTCTAATGTAACATTAGTTTTTTAAAGTGAATTTATTATAAAGAATTTATCATTGTATTATACTAAATGTTAATTATCATGAATGTTTGTATGAGTATTGCGAAGGATTTACGATTGTGTTATACTGAATGCTAAACTATTATGGAATGTTTGTTTGAGTATTACAAAGGATCTATTGTTGTATCGTACAAAATGCTAAATTTTTACGAATATTTATATGAGTATACAAAGGATTTATTATTGTATTGTACTGAACATTAACTATCATGAATAGTTGTATGAGTATTACGAATGATCTATCATTGTATTATACTGAATGATAATTGTCATGAATGTTTGTATGAGTATTGCAAAGAATTTATTGTTGTGTTATGCAGAATGCTAAATTGTTACAAAATGCTTGTTTGAGTATTACAAAGAATCTATTATTGTGTTATACTGAATGTTAAACTGCTATAAAATGTTTGTTTAAGTATTACAAATGATCTATTGTTGTGTTATACAAAATGCTAAATTGTTATGGATATTTGTATGAGTATTATGAAGGATCTATCATTGTATTATACTAAATGTTAATTGTCATGAATGTTTATATGAGTATTGCGAAAGATTTATTGTTGTGTTATGCAGAATGCTAAATTCTTATAGAATGTTTGTTTGAGTATTACAAAAGATCTATTATTGTGTTACACTGAACGCTAAACCATTACGCAACGTCTGTACGGGTATTACGAAGGGTCTACTATTATGTTATAGTGAATGTCAAATTGTTATGAATCATTTGAATATGCATTACAAATGATATGTTATCACGTTATAGTGATTTCATAAACCGCCTATGAAACCTTTAATTGGTTAATGATTAGCTTTGGCTAATGGCATCCAAGACAAATGATCGGGTTATGATTGTTGATTAGCTTCAGCTAATGGCATCCTAGAAGGATGATCGGGTTGTGTTTGATGATTCGCTTCGGCTAATGACATCTGAGATGGATAACCAGGTTATGATTGTTGATTAGCTTCGGCTAATGGCATCCTAGAAGGATGACCAGGTTACGTTTGATGATTAGCTTTGGCTAATAATATCTGATACGGATGGTCGGGTTATGGTTGTTGATTAGCTGCGGCTAATGGCATCCTAGAAGGATGACCAGTTTGAATTTGAGGGTTAGTTTTTGACTAATGATATTCGAGATGGATGACCGAGTTTGATTACTGTAATTAACCTTAATAATAAACGAATTATTAAGGGTGATATTACGTAAGGAAAGAGAAATGAAAGAATTGTACTCCTTTGGACTATAAATAAAAAGTAACATTAATATTCATTTAATGATCCATTTCTATGTTTTTAAGTTACTTATTACGTTTGAAATTATCTTATGTTGTAACCAAAACGTCACCTCAACAAGGTGTATAAGGAATTGTGCTCCATGACTCACCTTTTGAAAAGAGTTATATTTGCTTGTTATCAGTGTTATGTACTTTGTAGGAATGAATGTACTAGTTGTATAGTTACCATTCGATACTTTCGGAATGATTGGTATCAATAATTGTAATGGAACATTGACGCAAATATTTGGACATGTAAACATGATGTTATGAATTCATGTATGTAGTATTTCTTTTTTTGAGGATGTTGTATGGTGAAATCACTTGAGTATTTTACTACACTAAGAAATAAATTATATTATGATAAACCCTTGAATATCAATGCAAGAATGTGTACATGTGTACTGTCATTATTTATGAGATGTTGATTTGCATTACCTTATGTGGGTTGTGCCTTACAAATGAATGGAGCACATTTATAAATTCACATAATGATATTGTGAAAGCATCAATAACCTGATGACAAAAGGAAATAAAAAATTCATCACCAATTTTGGCTTTGAAAAAGCGGGGTTGTTACATTTCAAGAATCTGTTTAAATACAAGTTAAACTATTTATTCTAGAATTCGTAAACTAAAAAGAAAAAATGAAATTACCAAGCACAGTATTTAGTTTCATAAACTAAATAGGAAAAAACAAAAAAAACCATAAAAGAAATAAGAAGCATGCCCTATTTTATGACCTCTTTCAACTATAATTATTCTAGCATACAACACTAATCACTAGGAATTATTGGGCTTTAATAGAGGTGAGCAAAAAAACCAAAAAACCGATTAAACCGAGAAAACCGGAAAAAAATAACCGAAAAAACCAAACCGAAAAAAAAACCGATTAAAATTTTGAAAAAACCGGCCGATTCGGTTCGGTTTCGGTTTTATAAGCAAAAAACCAAAAAAACCGAACTGAAACAAAAAAAACCAGAAAAAAACCGAGCCAAACCTGAAAAACAGAGCCAAAACTGAGAAAACCGAACCAAAACCAGAAAAAACCGAGCTAAAACCTAGCCAAAACCAGAAAAACCGAGCCAAACTGGTTTGACCCGGTTTCAGTTCGGTTTTTTTTTCAAAAAAAATTTTGATTTGGTTATTTTTTTTATAAAAATCGAACCGAACCAAAAATGATCACCCCTAGACTTTAATACAAATTGACGCACAGAAAAACAACACAAGAGAAACAAGAAGCATAAGCAACATAGAATTTTGTTGAGTATGACACCATACAAAAACATTCAAATTTTTATTACTTAATATTCTTTTTTAAGTAGTTCGATGAAATGAAAACTAAACAATTCTGTTTATACTAGTTCTAGGTCTATCATGAAGAGGAAGAAGAGTCTTAATACATAATTATAGATTCATTCTAGGGTTCCTAAACTAAATAGAAAATATAAAATTACCAAGCATAATATTTAGTTTTCGAAACTAAATAGGAAAACAATAAAAACACAGTAAAGAAAAATAGTTTTCTAAACTAAATAGAAATAAAATAAATTTATGGAGAAAAATAATTTTATCTTAAAATTCTTGTATATTTTCATAATAAGTTCTCATGTAATACTCATTTGACACTAATCACAATAAAAAGACTAACTCATATGCTATTGTCTCTGTAATGGATTCTCAATACTAGCAATGAATCCGTGATTACTCTCCGTATGATCTTCCATGTTTCTTAACTTTGTCAACTGACAGGTTAATTTTGCAATTTATTTTTACATGTTTTTTATCACCGATTCATTATTGTCTCTTTTTTTAGGAAGCCCTTGTCATCATCTCCTATATGAGAACGTTTTTTTTTTTGACAACTTTCAACTATAATTATTCTAAGACAACACTAATCACTAGGAATCATTGGGCTCCAATACAAATTGACACAAACATAAATAACACAAGAAAGAAAAGAAGGATAAGCAACACAAAATTTTTCAAAATTGGATCACCACATAAAAACCCTAAGTTAAAATTTCATTACTTAATATTTTTTTAAGTAGTTTGCTGAAATACAAGCTAAACAATTTTATTTATGCTAGTCCTAGGTATATACTGAAGAGGAAAAAGATCCTAATAAATAATTATAGATTTATTCTAGGATTTCTAAAGTAAATAGAAAAAAATAAAATTACCAAGCATAACATCTAATTTTACTAGGAAAAAATAAAAACACTGTAAAGAAAAATATTTTTCTAAACTAAATATAAATAAAATAAATATAAGCAAACAAATAATTTTATCTAAAAATCCTTGTACATTTTCAGAATAAGTTTTGATACAATAATTATATGATACTCATCCCGATCAAAAGGCTATCTCATCTGCTTTTATCTCTAAAATGAATTTTCAAAGCTAGCCATGAATCCATAATTACTTTCCGCATGATCTCTCGTATTCCTTACCTTCATCAACAAATTGATCAATTCTACAATATGTTTTTGCATGTCTTCTATTACTAGTTTTAATTACTTCTTTTTCGAGAAGGGCTTCTTCATCCACTCCTACATAAGCATGCCATGTTTTATGATCTCTTTCAATTATAATTATTTTATCACACAACATTAATCACCATGAATTATTAGGATCTTATACTAACCAATGTAGATGGAAACAACACAAGAAAGACATGAAGCATAAGCAACACAAAATTCTACCAAATAGAATCACCACACAAAGACTTTAGAACTTTAATTCAAAATTGTATTACTTATTGTTTTCTTTTTAAGTAGCCTACTAAAATACAACTAAACAATTCTATTTATACTAGTTCTAAGTCTATATTGAAAAGGAAAAAATATTAATAAATAATTATATATTTTTTTTGGATTCCTAAACCAAATAGAAAAAATAAAATTACCAAGCACAATATATAATTTCCTGTACTAAATAGAAAAAAAATAAAAACACCATAAAAAAAATATTTTTCGAAACTAAATAGAAATAAATATAAGCAAACAAATAATTTTCTCCAAAAATTTTCATACATTTTCATAATAATTTCTTATACAATACTCGTATGATACTACTCATCATGATCAAGAGGCTATCTCCCTTCTCTTGTCTTTGAAATAGATTTTCAAAGTTAGCCATGATTTTGTGATTACTCTTTGAATGATCTTCCACACTCCTTATCTTCATTAATTGATGGGTCAATTTTGCAATCTTTCTCTGCATGTCTTTTATCACCAATTTATGATCTTCCACACTCCTCTCACCCCCTTTTATGCAAGCATGTCCTATTTTGTTACTTCTTTTTAGTTGTAATCATTTTAGCACACAACACTAACCACTAAGAATTGTTCGGCTTTAGTACAAACAACCACAAACAAAAAAACACAAGAAATATATAAAGCATAAGCAACATAAAATTTTGTTGAGTAGAATCACCATACAAAACTCTAATTCAAAATTTTAATACTTAATATTTTTTTAAGTAGTTTGATGAAATACAAGCTAAACAATTTTATTTATACCACTCCTAGGTCTATCATGAAGAGAAAATTTTTTTTATAGATTTACTGTAGGGTTCCTAAACTAAATAGAAAAAAATAAAATTAACAATCACAATATTTAATTTTTCTAAATTAAATAGAAAAAAATAAAAATACCAAAAAAGTATTTTTCTAAATTAAATATAAATAAAATAACTAGGAAAACAAATAATTTTATTTTCATAATAAGTTCTCATACATTACTTAACTCACATGAGCAAATCGTCTGTAACCTTTAAAATTAACAAAAAGCTAAAGCTGATAGTGATATTATTATGCTTCAAGACATAGTTTACTATTCATTTCAATATTGTAATTACTATATTGCCTCTTGGTCATTTTCTCTTTTACCTTTGCTTCGGGTGTAGGATTGTCTTTTTCTCATGACGTGCATGTCTTTTAGGAATTGAGTAAATTAATTTTGGTAATTGCATTTTTTAATACACGGTACAATAACAAATGTAAACCTGTAATGAAATAATTAAATATTTTCTGTAGAAGAGAGTTTTTGTATTTTCATGTTTGGTCGAACATTGGAATGACAACATTACTCATGCCATTCCAATTTTTTAGCCCTGCATTCAAGGCTTTTTTAGTAATTTTCTCATGGTCTGTTTGTGGTTGTTGATTGACCT
>Ga0325402_1003909_pt1 | contig 13645 bp, 8 predicted proteins | sample PopdelMetagenome_22_FD_207212 | JGI IMG/M metagenome (GOLD analysis project Ga0325402, IMG submission 207212) | Populus deltoides microbial communities from Bellville, Georgia, United States - Xylem-PdKOR-R3 | ecosystem: Host-associated > Plants > Phyllosphere > Stem > Wood/Secondary xylem... | reverse complement strand
CCACTAACCTTTCTTTAATAGGTCCACAGAGCTGGTAATAATCAGGAAATCCTTGTAATCTTGCGTTCTCTCTAATTGTTAACACTCGATCTTGCTCAGGATGCATGATTGCCTGATTATGAGGCTCCGCACGGGTCACAACTGTTGGGACAGTTTCATCCCACCATAAACGAGCAAATGGCCTGTTTCACAGGCTCATAATATTTATTAAACCCGGAAAAAAAAAAAAAAAAAAAACCTTGCTGAACAAAACACATAATGGCCAGATCCTTACTTGGAAGAACTTCCATTGACAAAAGTCATCGCATAATCAGGAACCTACAATACCAACAAGTCAAAGTAATATGAACAATGAGAATACATAAGAAGATTTATATAAAGATAAGTAGAAAGTATCCAAAATACCAAGGGTTTTCCTGAGCTCAAGTATTGCCTTGGAACTTCCGGATCCCACTCCACCTTCTTATCAGGTCTTACTCGGACACCAGGTAAATCCCTAAAATTTCCTCCCTGATCAAACAAAAATTTGTCATTAAATAAATGACACAATGATGTAACAGTAATTTGATTAAAAATAAATAAATAAATGTTAAAGAATACCTTTCTCTTTGGGATTTGACAAACTCGTTGATAGTCATCGTCATTTAGTTCAAGAGGACGATGATCAAACAATAAATCATTTAATTCTAAACCTGCAAAAAGAATTAACAATGTCGCGTCCATTATATTGGTACATTACATAGCGATCAGAACACAATCCTAACAAAATAACAAGAAATCCACTCACCCATTTTCTTCAATCTAATCATTCGTTGAAATTCTGTTTTAGGAGATTCACCATATGGCATCTCATCACGCTTTTCATCGTTCGCAACCTGATTACATTAAAATGAATCAAACAGGAAAATGTTTTAAGTTTACGAGATATTAAATTAAATGAACGAGAAACATAACCAACCGCAGGCAGGTCAGATATTGCATCCTCTAAAAATAATTTCCTTTCTAATTGAGGTTTAACACCCTCCTCGTAAGCCACTGTATTACCCTACATGTCATGAGCAAAATTATTTTAATAAAGATAAAAAAATCAAAAACATAAATGATATGCTATTAGTTGTTAACTAAAATCTGTTGTGATTAATATGAGCACTCGTACCTCAAACTCTAGAGGAACAACACCCCTAACAAGAACATCATGGGTGGGAAGAGGATACTGTGGCAACTTCTGCAAAACATAAAAGATTTGATTAGAAAAATCACAAGTACTTTCGAAGTAGCATGAAAAATATTATATATCGTACCTCGGTAGCGCAAGCACCCCATAGAAAAACTCGCATACGAAACTGTGGAAGACCATACGCCCCGGCAGCCAGCATACCCAACCGAGCTTGGTATTTCATACTTACAAGGCAACCCATGGCATATCGCCCTAGAAATCCATCAGCAAACTTCAGGAGGTCAACCACATTCTCCATCAGCACAAACTTTGGCTTGAGAAAGTCTACTATGTCCATAAAAACAACAAGCTGCTTGTTTTTTGGATCCTCCAAAGGATTTTTTACATTCCTAAAGCGATTGAAGCCACTAATTCCTTGGCATGGAGGTCCACCACAAATCACTTCAACATCTCCCTAAATGATATATTTTGAAAATGAATCAATCAGCAATGCATATAAAACAACTTAATATGTGAGTTAAAAAGCTAAGTAAGCTTACTGGTAATGGCAGAATGTTTGACTTGTAGCCGTGCATGACAAACTTCTTTATAGCTTCCCGACAATTGCTATTCAAAAACAAGTTGTTAGACACCGTTTAAAGACGAGAAAAATTAAATAGCAACATACAAATAGAACAAGCATAGTGAGTAGTCTAATTGCATACCTCAAACCACTAATTGGTTCCCAAGTGTCATAATCAGGTCCATAATTTTTCCAACTAACCTACATTGGGCAAATTCAAAGGAAAGCAGGGAACAAAGTAAGAAAATATAAGGGTCAAAACAAAAGCAATTTGAGTTCTAATACATGAAAGCACAGAGTAGATTGGTACTCCGGCAATGTCAACACTGTTGCAAACAGGCTTGGAACTTCATGAATGTCATAGGCGAAAATTGCAAACACGTGATTAAGCAATCATCATTATCTCCTTGGTCTACTCTCATTATAAATATCAGAAGATACCCTCTCACTCAAATATGCAAAGCCTTCGACTCAGTTTCTTTTTATCTGTTAAAGATATGCCGATACAGTCAAAGTTAACCTAGTGTCTGTTTATTTGTTAAAGAAATTCCAAAACGGTAAGCATTCTTCACTTCAAGTTGACCAAGTGTAAGCTAACGTATATACTATACGGCATAATTTTACCAAACCTTGAAGTAGAGGTCACGCTGCCCACCAATCTCCTTGGGATCTCCATGGCACACCTCAAGAATTTTCTCCACCTCGAACACTTCAGAATCATCATTGTTGTCACTGACATCATTGTTGTCATCATCCTCCTCCTCATCATCATCATCATCATCATCCTCACCATCCATGTCAAAACTATATGTTTGTTGTTTTTCCGGGTCATCATTTTTCACAAGGGAAAACCTTATGCAGAGTTTTTCCCACTCTTTCAGTAGCATTAAGAAGTCTTCAGCAGTCTCATTTCTCACCTAATCCACAAAGTTTGTCGAGTTAAAGTTCAACATCTTGAATAGGGTGAAGCAGCAATAGAAAGTCAAAATTAAATATAAAAAGGACAACCTGTGTCTCCGGATGATTCAACCTCAAGCTTTCACATGCATGCTTATTCAAGTCAACAGCCCATTTCTGCAATTAGAAAAAAAAAAAGTGAGACGTCGATTTCAAAATAAAGTTCAAGACAAGAAATGAAACCAAAACATGTGATTAAATATAAACAATGATAATTGTGGCAACAAATCACACGTACATGAAAAGCAGAAAGGAGAAACTTACCGTGACAAGATTTAAACCAGACAAGTTAGCACCAAGACAAAGACCAGTAGACATTGCTCCACAGCCAGAATACAAATCTAATAAAGCCACCTCTGATTTCCTACGGCCACTGCTTTCACAAACCTCATCACACTCAAACTTTACCCCAGCAGCATCAATATCACTGGATATTGTTGATGAACTCTCAGGTGCAGTTGTATTGTTTTCTACAAGTTAAAAAAAAAAAAACAAGTAATATAAGATAACAGCTTACAGAAGACATAGATTTAAGTTAATTTACCCTTGAATAGGAAAATCGTCACCTGATGGTAGCTTGACAAAGGTGGAGTATGGAAGCAAATAAAGCATGTCACAATAAAAGTCGCAATTTAAGGTCTTTGCCCGTCTAGTCTCTGAATCCACCTGAAATGGCAACTCCAAACATTAACAATTTTGTGACAATAAAATCAAATGAAAGGAATAAAATAGGGGAGTATTCATACACCAAGTGCCAATCTGACAATTTTCAGCTTCCGAGTAAGGCAGTCCAAGGGATTGTCATTTCGAATCTCAGAAAAGAAAACACACTTCGGATCCGAAATGTACTTATCTTTAATAATCTGTTTCAAAACATTATAGTTTTAAGAAATGAGCCAAAAATAATATATTATCAACCACCAAATATCCTTCATTTAACTTACCGTGTCAGTAGACCTATAGTACCATTGAGCAGTAAAATGTGGGGTCCTGTCTTCAGACTCGAACATCTCGATTATCCTACATATATAGTCTGCTTCTCCATCAGAAGCCTAACAACCAAAAAGAAAATAGGTAAGATAAACTTTAACCAACGAAGGACTCAAACAAACTCTGAACTAGATCCAAAACTCAAAAAACCAAGTGAAGAGCAAACTCACTTGAACATGAGCATCATCATAGAGATTATAGATGATCCCATCAACCTCTGCCCGCTTGTAATGACATCTAGCTTTTATTATCTCTTCAGAATCATCCAAGCTAGAAGAAATTGAATAAAAAGAGGGAATATAAACTAAAACATATATCAATGCATTGAAGGAGAAGGGAAGTGGAGAAGGAAAGAATGGCTGAGCAGAACAATTGAGCACGTAAATTACCTGTTTGAAGGTTTTGAAATTGGTGTTTTGTTCTTTATCTGAAAGAAAAAAGGGAGACGTAAAATCAGGGGTTAACTTAATTTCAACCAAAACTGTTAAAGCAACTAAAACTATGTTCTCAGTCCACAGCAAAACATAATTTAAATAATTTGTTCCCAAGCACGACCTTCATTTAATGAATACTTAGCTTTACTACATTCAATTTTGACAACGGCATAGAACCCTCTCCTAGACAAAATCCAATTGATTAAAATTTGATTGTTTTCACAGATTAACTACTCAACAAAGCACGAGATGTTTCTAATTTCGACAATCATTCAAATCCAGCGAAGAATTATGGAATCTCAAGATAAATATATAGCTTAATTAACTTCGTCACGGTTATTAAACATGACCGGGCAATTGCACACAGGAAATCCACAACCCAAAATCTGGTTCGGGTCATTCAATGTTAAAACCTAGTTGATTTCAGCAGGACTCGTTAGATATAAACCGAACTTGGCTAGGTCAAACATAAGATAAAAATTATAAAATTAATAGTTTTGATAAAATTAATTTATGAGGGCAATTACCGACGCCATAACCTAGACTCTTTTTCAAGTCATAAGAAATATAAACATGATAAACATAGAAATATTTATAGCGATTATCAACAAAAATATAATCAAGCAGCTATCTCTATCCATGAAACATATTTGCACCAAACACTGTTCTCGAACTGATTTTCTTTCGTATTTCTGCACAAAAAAATATATAAAAAAAAGATAATGACCAGAACAAGCAAAAACCGTTACCTTATTAGCATATCGATGAGGCCACTTCTTTCTCGCTTCTGCATCAGGAACTTGATTTCCGACAAACCTCGCCGGCGTTCCATCATCCTCCTTAGCCTTCTCAGGAGTCGCTATCTTCTTTGTTTTGCCAGATCCGCGTTTCTCCTTCTCTTTCTTCTTCGTTTCAGATCTAGAATCCCCGTTATCAGTCCCCATTTTAGCTCCTACTTCATCAATCGAGTTCGTATCATCCTCCTCTGCATCTAAGAACACCTCCTCTGTCTCCTCCTTCTTCACTTTCTTCTCCCTCAAACGACTCCGATTCGGCGCTGTCGACTGCTCTTCCTCTGCTTCTTTCTCCATCAAACGACTCCGAGTAGCCGTTGTCAACTGCTCTTCCGCTGCTTTTTTCTCCTTCAAACAACTCCGCGCAGCCGCTTTCGACTGCTCTTTCTCTGCTTTTTTCTCCTTCAAACGACTACGAGTAGACGCTGTCGACTGCTCTTCCTCTGCTTTTTTCTCATTCAAACGACTCTGTTTCGGCGCTGTCGTCGTCGACATCATCTTTCGCGTTTTTGGAGGAGAAGACGACGACGTTTCTGGCTTTGAAGCTGTGCTGCGCTGTCGTTTTCGCGGCATGCTGGAGGAGGAGGAGAATGATAAGGAGATGAAACGGCAACGTTTAGAGAGAGTGGGGGGTTTGGTTTGGGGAGAGAGAGAGAGAGAGAGAGAGAGAGGAGTGGGCGGGGTGAACTTTGAACACGAATTAAAAAGAAGGCAAAATAAAGAGGGAGCGGGAAGCGAAAAAATTGGGAGGGATTTGAGGGATTTGATTTTTTTTTTCTAGAGGGGGCTGATTTGATTGGATGGGATTAAGAGGTATAGTTTTAATGCTTCATTGAGAACAAGATTTGAGTCACGAGTTTAAGAATTTTGATTCATATTAACTCAAAAAAATTAAATAATTTTGTTTTAATCAAAAAAAAAAGCCAATAAGTTTAATCTTCATTGTTATGGATTGATTATAATTTTTTATCACATCAAGCTAAGTCAATTTTATTTTATATTTTGATTTTTTTACCTTAACTAATCTTGATTTAGGGTTAACTTGTTGGTACAGACTAAACTGACAATTACATATATTTGGATCTTTCAATTATTATTTTTATTATTTTAATAATGAGTATGTAATGAATTTGAATTTTAACCTTTTTTAGGGTTGTGTTTGCATCAACAGCAAAATTTGAATTTTTAAAAATTTATTTTTTCATGTTTTTTTTATCATTTTGATATGTTGGTTTTAAAAATATTTTTTTCAAAATATATATATATATATATATGTATATTTATTATTTTGATATATTTTAAATAAAACACACTTTACAAACACAGCAACTACTATACTCGCAGACATTTCCTTCATCTTTATTTGTGATGTAAAGGGATTTTGTTTTATCCTGTTAATGAAATGTTTTTTTAGTGTTGATGGAATAAGATATATTAGTTGTTATATTTTAATTTTTCTATGAAATAATTTTATGGTTTTTTAGAAAGGATGTTTTGAAAATAAAACTGGTTTTGTATTAAATGAATATCCAGGTTTTATTTGATAACATGGTTTAACTTGTTTTTCACTTAAAAAAATATTAAAAAAAAAATTTTTTATGTGGTTTTTGATTTGCTAATTTTAAAAATAAAATAATATAAATATTTTAATACATTTTGAGTTGAAAATAACTTTTATAAAAACTTAAGACATCATATCACTAAACATATACTTTGGGTGGGTATAAATTTTTCATTTGAATTGACGGAATCAGGATTGAAGATGCATTGATGCTATTGACAGTGGGAAGCAGATAGCAGAAAGTTTTATCATGCTGTGGCTATGTTTGATTTCTAGAATTTATTTTTTGAAAAATTATTTTTTAAATTTTTTTGTATTTATTTGACATTAAAAAAATGGATCAATAGAAAATATTTTCCAATCAAATGAAAATTTGACTTGGTTTCCAGGAAAGTGTTTTCCTGAAAAATTTGAACGGAAAACACTTTCTGAAAGTTGTGAAAAATTTAAAAATATCATATTATTTACTGATTATATCAAATTTGGTTATCAAACTTTTGATTACTATATATATTTTGTTTTGAATATTTATTTTTCAATTTCATCTCTTAAAATTTAATTTTTATATTAACTTTGATCCTTATTTTTATAATTGTTATTTGTTTTTTCCTTATTATTTTTTATTAAATTTTTTTATCTATCAAATTTGATCCTTATTCTTTTGATCATTACTTTTTTTGAAATAATTTATGAAATGTTAATTATTATTATTTTAATTTCTTCATCTTTTATTTTTTTTATTTTTTATACTTGATCTCTATTATTTTGATTAGTATTTATTTTATTCGAGATAATTTATAAAATTATATTTTTTTTTCAATTTCATTCTCATTCAACTTTTTAATTTGTAAGATTTGTTTCTCGTTATTTTAATAAACTTGAGAAAAATAAAACATTAATAAGTTATTTTCCAGCTTATTTTCCATGACATAACCAAACACTGGAAAGTGTTTTCCAACTTATTTTCTATTACACTACAAAATATCGAAAAATAGTTTACTTTTACAAAATTCACTTTAAAAAAAAACTATTTTCCAATAAATAAACAAGACTTAAATAAGTGACTATAATATTTTATTAGTTACTTTTTAATTCACCTTGAAAAGAAGATATATGTAAAAAGAAGAGGAAAAATAAAAAATAAAAAGACTTGGAAAAAACAAAAAAAAAATGTTTGGATGTAAAAGGCCGGTGGTTATCGGAGGCTGGAGGGAAATTTTCCCTATTATTCTTGGAAAGGAGGGAAATGTCTACGAGAAATGAACTTTAAGATATGGAGAGTTTGAGAGTATATTTGAAAATATAGTAGTGAAAGCTGAAATGTATTAAAATAAAAAGATTTTATTTTTAAAAAATTATTTTTATATTTGTATGTCAAAATGATATGAAAATATTTAAAAAATATTAATTTAAAATATAAAAAAAATAAATTTTTTAAAACATAAAAACAAATTTAATTAACCTGGCAAATCATGCTACTGTGACCTCACGAGTGGGGTATTGTTTCTCTTTCCTTGATTTGGCAGCCACTTTTTTTTATATAATTTTTTTAGATTTAAATATTGAAGTTAATATATATAACTCTATTAAATTCATTTATATTTCTAGATTTAAAAATGAACGTCTAGTCATGTTACAATCACTGGAAGAAAAACGGAGAGCTGTGAAAATTTTATTTCTCCAGCAATGATTTATAGTGACTAGAAAATGTCATGGAAAGGCAGGTCCTTTGTAATCCTCCCGAGGGGATTTTACCTTATCCTTCATCCATATAGTAAAAGACTCCAAGCTACTCGTGCAACTGCATCGAAACATCAACACACAAATTGTATGTTATAGTTAATTATATTTGTTACATGATGCATAATTTAAATCCCACAGGCATGCACGTTTCGTAGGAGCTATTTCCCAACCTGTTCTTGTTCTAGCTACAGCATTAGATAGATTATTTGCGCGTTGACGAGAGCTACTTCTAGAAAACACGTTATCTTTGATTATGAGACAATTGAAATAAAAAAAAACGTGCAATGAAGAGCTGATGGCATTAAAAAATATATAATTTGCTTTCAAGTAATTGATAAGTAACATGTAAAAAACTTGTTTAAACCGTTTCGAGTTTTATATAAAAATCAAATTATAAAATATAAAGAGACATCAATATAACATAGGTATTGTCTGGACAATTTAAAATAAAACATGACACAGTAAACAAAAGGAGCGTGAAAGCCTAATTTTTGAGTGAGAAGTAAAGTCCAAGCAATTATTAGCAAGTAAATAATAACAAATGCTTGTCAACTCCATGCTATTGCAAGAATCTGAATGACTTAGTTAAATGTCTGTAGAAATATTTTATGTATTCATTCATGTATTTGGACTCGATATATAAAATGAGTATGGTATATATTTTAAATACTCCTCTTAGAAGATAAATTTTTTCTAAAAGAGAAAGCGACCTAAGAACATCTAAAATCTTTAAACTTTATCGAGTAAGCATTGGCCAAATAGTTTCCTCTCTTTACATATCAAACACTCGTGCGCGTGTGTGTGGAGAGAGAGAGCGAAAAAATCTTGTAGATATAAATTGAAAAACTCATACACGCATATAATTAAACAACCCAATAATTATTATGTAAAGCAATGAAAAAAATTCATCAACAATAAAAAAAAAAATTGAAATCGAGAAAACCAAGCAAAAAATAAAGATCAAGATATCTCATATCGCAACACGAGTAATTTACTTGGTAATGTTTAATAAATTCACCTATAAAAATAAATTTGTAATAGAAAAACATATAAAATTTGCAATACACACACATAAAATCTATTGAACAATAATTGTAAAAAAAAAAAAACAAACAATGCAAGGCTGCATATAACAAATAAAAATTACTGAATAATAGTTAATAAAAAACAACGCAAGGCTGCACATATGAAAAATCTTATAAAAAATCAATATTAAAAAATATATATAAAAAATTAAAAAAAAAATCACAGATGAATTATATCCACCTCTCTAAAAACTAAACATGTCCAATATCATTTAAAGTAATCATGATTTAATTAAAACATAAACCATTTTTTTTTAGAAAAAAATATACATAAATAATGCATTTTTCTCTTAAAAACTGAAAAAAAATATAGAAAAGAAACCAGACTTGTACTTGTGGGCCTGCAGGCCCGACGTTTAGCCCCATGAATTAATAGCCCGTGCGCAGGCCTGCAGAGCCATACCCAAGCGCGAGCATTTTTTAAAAGTTTAAGGTCGTCCACTCTAAATATTATTCCTGAGCTCAATTTTGTTGTTTTAGGTGTTTTAAAGGTAAAAAAAAAACATCTAAATATAACCTCCCTCGTCATATAAAACCTTTTGACACAAAATCAACCGTTTTAGTGGTCGGAATTTTCTCCAACAACCACCTTTTCTCTCTAAACCATAATTCAGCGACTCCTTCTCTTTGCCATCAACAAAAAATGATTGAAAAGAGAGGAAAATGAAGTTATGTACAAAAATATATTGTCTTGAAAGTCAAAGGATCGATCACCTAACCCCCCTCATCAAATAGAACCTTTTGACACAAAAATTAATCGTTTTGGTGGTCAAAATCTTTCCCAACGACCACCTTTTCTCTCTGGACTAGAATTTGGCGACTCCTTTCTCCTCTCAACAAAAAAGGACTGAAAAAGAGAAAAATAAAATTAGAAACCAAAATGCATTGTCTTAAACAATGTTTTAAAACCCGGACCGGCTCGGCGGGTCGACCCGGGACCCGGCCAACCCGGGCCTAGGACACGTCCGGGTGGAGGTAAAAACCCGCTCGGGAGTTGGCCCGGTGAAACCCGGTCGACCCGGAACCCGGGCGACCCGGGTAAACCCGGCTGAGACCCGGCCTTATTTTCTTTGGCAACTGTCTTGCTCTTCGTCTCTCCTTCCATGGCAACTGTCTTGCCCAAGGTTTCTCTATACACTGTATCATTTTATTTCTCTACACAGTAAAAGAAAAAAGTGGGAAAAACGAGTGAAATTGGAGGGTTAATATCAGCAATAGCAGCCTCCTTTTCCTTTTCTCAATCAAATTTTGTTTTTTTTGCTGATGGATCTTTTAGTTTCTCTCATTTCTCTTCTTCAAACCCTTCTCCTTCCCCTCAATCTTCTTCGTCTTCTTCTTCTGTACAATCTTAGCCATCCACTTTGCCTCAATCAATGGCGGCGGGTAATCTAGAGCTCCTAGGAATGGTCACCCACGAACAACACTGTTGGGTTTGATCCTGAAGCTTTAGAGAGAGGAGCTAAGGTTTTGAGAGAGTAATCCTCTTTCTCATAGAAAAAGAACAACTTAGTTTTTGTTTAAGAGAGTAATCCTGTTGCTTTACAAGAAGTAAAGGTCATAGAAAACAAAACCCATCTAAATCAGAAACACAATGCCTTAAAGTGAACTCTGCAGTTAGAGCTAAAGTGAGAATTTATGAGAAGAAGAAGACGAAGAAAGAGGGATCGAAGGGGAAAATACAAGTCTTTTTTATGTTACTTTGCCCAGATGTGAAGATTGACGCCAATGAACAGCACATACATAGCAAACGGAGAGTGGAAAATATGGGAAGAGAGAAACCTGTCAAAAAGCAGATTTTTTTTTTGGGTTAACCCGGGCTGACCCGGGTTAACCCATCTGACCCATAACCTGCTCATGATACCGGGTCAACCATCAGGTTGGGTTTAAAAACTATGGTCTTAAAAGTCAAGGAACTAATCACCTTATACCTAAAAAATCTGGAGGATTAAAATGAATGTTTCAACCCGCTCCTTATGTTACCCGTGATTTTCACCCTGATCCCTTAGCTTTCAATTCAATCCTCCCTCGTAAAAAAAATGCAACTGGGGGCTAATTTGGGCTCTACATGGCCAAGTTACGTAAAATAAAAGTTTGAGGATCAAATTAATTTTTTTAAAAAAATACACAGCTCCAATCCACAATAAATTATAAGAGAGTGCACAGTGTTTTAGCTACACTAAAAGGTCGATGCCTTTTAGCCTTGTATATAATAAGGCATTGTGGTAGTTTATGTTTTCATATTCTTTTTTATTTAAAAAGTATTAAATTAATATTTTATGTGTTTTTTTATGATTTTTGCTTGTTAGTGATTAAAAATTAAAAATAAATTCCAAAAAAGATATTATTTTTATATTTTTCAATTAAAAAACACTTTAAAAAGTCGTGCCCCGCGGTATCAAACAAATACTACATATAGAACCAAGTCCAGTCATTGAGTTCTTCAATTCTACTTATTAACACAAAAATATAAAAAAAACTATTTTAATGTGTTTTATAATAAAATTACTCTTGAAAAGCACTATATACCATGATGTCATATACAGAGCGTGTTTGGTATTGTGGTTGCTGTTGTGGTTGTGGTTTTTAAAAAGTTATTTTATAAAAAGTACTTTTAGTTGAGGTTGGTTTGAAAAAAATAGGTATTTGGTTAAAACTGTGGTTGAAATTGAGGCTGAACAAAAAGTAGTTTAATGTGTTTGGTTAAAAAAATGCTTTTCAAATTGAGGTTATATTCTCTCTTTATATATATAAATGATTTTTAATTTAAATATTATAGATTTAACTACTGTTATTATATCATGAAATAAATAATATTGATATCAAATATTTTTTATTATTCCATTAAACTATGTGCAATGTCATCACATACGAAATAAATCTATCAAATAAGGACTATATTTTCCATGGTTTCTTAAGCGCGCAACAACAAAAACTGAAGTTTTTGTTACGTCATCAAACGATTTCCTTCTAATTTTTTGAATAAAACACAATTAAAATAAAAATAAAAACTAATTTTTTTAACTGGGTCGGACCTAGCAAGAACATAATTGAAATTGCGATCAAATTCCACAAATGTTATGTCATCATGCGATATCCTTCTAATTTATGTAGTGTTATTAAATAATATTAAATACTAGTTTTTCAAGTAAAACTCAATTTTTTTAAAAAAAATTATAATTTTATTACGTACAAAATTCATTCGACAAGAACTACAGTTTTCTAAAAATTTTTGAGCGTGCAATAAAATTAGATAAAATATTATCATTTATAAAAATTGAGATTACAATACAAGTAAATTTAATTCACCTTAAAATAATTAAAAAAAATTCAAAAATATTGTTCACGTTCACGTGAATAGTACGAGTGAAATCACTTAACTGCACTGATTTTTTTGGAAAAAAAAAGTGAAACTTTTCATGTAAACAGTGCACTGAATTAATTCACTCGCACTGATTTTTTAAAATTAAAAAAAAAACCTGTTCACTTTAGTGAACAGCTACAATGGAGCAAGTTTTATTTTCGTGCATGATAAAGCACACAAACCACTGCCTTTTAACATTATGATCCCACAAACCAGAAGTGCAAGACAAATATGAGATGTCGATTGAAAAAACTGTTTTTCCTAGACGAAAAGTAGTAAAATGCTGCTTCTTCTAGACCAGCGGTGCCATGTGAGTCCTACCCACTAAAAATACTTTTATTTTAATTACCAAATGCTTATTAACGCGGTTGTAACGGCATCACACTATGGTAAATAAGAACTACAATTCACCCTATATCCATTGCAACGCAAGCCATGTTTTTCTACAGCGTTGTTCTTCGTATGTTATATAAAATCAGTTGCATCCACTCTTCTTTGCAGATGATACAGATAGCTCATGCCAAAAATTATTATAATTGTTCAGTGAACAACAGAAAACCTCAAAACATTTTTTTTAGTATTCCAGTCATGGTATCGTAATTTTATCCGTTTTTTTTTTTAAAGAAACAAATTAAATCTATATTAGACAAGTATCAATACGCAGTGAAAGACGGAGCACTCCACTTTAAACGAGCGAGCACATGCACCTTGTAAAAAGCCCTCTGCGTGCGTGCGCGTGCGCGTGTGTGTACATATATACTTTAAAAAGCAAGTCTTAGATAGAAACTACGTGGAAGAGTCAAGAAAAATGTGTCGACCTCCTAATTTCATCTTAAAAATAAAAAAATAGACAACGACGTCGTCTATCCACAGCCCCTCTGTAGAAACAGCAGGAGGAAATGACCTGCATCTACACACCAGGCCAGGGGATCACGTATCGTGGACTTGACCTTTCCTTAGCCACGGTCCATGGACTGAACG
>Ga0325402_1003907_pt1 | contig 13645 bp, 12 predicted proteins | sample PopdelMetagenome_22_FD_207212 | JGI IMG/M metagenome (GOLD analysis project Ga0325402, IMG submission 207212) | Populus deltoides microbial communities from Bellville, Georgia, United States - Xylem-PdKOR-R3 | ecosystem: Host-associated > Plants > Phyllosphere > Stem > Wood/Secondary xylem... | reverse complement strand
GCACAAATTAATTACCCTAGCTTCAAACACAACACACAAGATAGTATAGAGCAAGCAAGGAGTCGATCCCACGAGGAAGTTCAAGTCAGATTTTTATGCTAGATGATATGCAATTTGGGGGGGGGGTTTGGACGTTATCTAGGCTAAAGCAAAAGAAAACAGAAAACTATCAAACAAAATTTAATAAAATCAGAAAATTATCAAGAGAACAAACCTTGGTCACAAGCACACATCTACCTACAGAAATCAGAACTGATCATGGAAACAAAACATCAATTTATATTCTGAATATTTATCTTTTCTTAACATTGATTAGTTAACGGATCCGCCGTATAACTAACCCTAACCATTAAACAACCACAGTGTCCGCACTAGTAATTTAATTTAATGACAGCCTTAAGTAGGGGTGTTCACGGTCCGATTCGGTCCGGTTTTAACCCAAAAATTCAACCGAACCGGAAAATAGTATTTCTTATTAATATAACCCGAACCGAACCGAGAACCGGTTCAAACCGAACTGGTTTTGTTCGGTTTGGGTCAGTTGTTTAGCATAAAAACCAGAAAAACCGGACTCATCTTCATCACTGAACTAAATCAAAGGAAAAATCTGACATCAAATATTAATCTAAGCTATTAATCACAGCAACCACTTGAAAATTCAAGAAAAGCAACCGGAAAAAGCAACCAACAATCAAAGTTTTCCACATAGGGGCTGAGAAGGGGAAGAGATGGGCTGGGAAGGGGAAGGGAAGGGGAAGGGAGGTCTCGAGAGAGCTGATTGACCATAAATCTCAAAGCTTGCATTCTCCCAGCACAAGGATGGAACTAGTATAAGTTATATTGTATCACCATCAAATGCAAGTTTTCTTGAATAATGGTTCCCTCGCATCTGGATTGTTAAACTGGAAGGGGAAGGCTAGGAAGGGGGAAATGAAAGGGAAGGCTTGAGGCGGGGTGGCGGCTGGAAAGGGGGAAAATGATTTAGGGTTCTGGGAAGAGAAAGGGAAAGGGGAAAAGGGGAAGGCTGGAGAGGGAGGGGGGTTGGCGGCTAGAAAGGGAGAAAGTGATTTAGGGTTATGGGAAGGGGAAAGGAAAGAGAAAGGGGAAATGGGAAAGGCTGGAGGGGGAGGGGGGGTTGACGACTGTTAAGGGAGAAAGTGATTTAGGGTTAGGAATTGTTCTTTTTATACTTTTTTTTAAACCGGTTCGGTTTGGTCCGGTTCAATCGGTTTAAGCTTTTTTAAACCGGAACCGAACCGGACCGGCTGGTTTTTTATTTATTAATCGATTTATTCAGTTTTTTTATCGGTTTGGTTTTTTTGGTTAATTTTTTCTCAGTTTTTTCGGTTTAATCGGTTGGTCGGGTTTTTTGAACACCCCTAGCCTTAAGAACTAGATAAGTTGATTAATCAAGAAAACATAACTGTCCGTAGTCTATGTTTGATTTGATTGAATGTTCTCCCTAAGATTAATAACGTAGATCCGCCATAATTATTAAACTCAGTTGCTTCACAAGTTCATATACCACAACTCTGGTTTTGATATCAAACTTAGCAATAGATTGTCTACAATAATAGCTTAGAGTCCGCTCTAGCAATTAAAATAAACAATCATAGGAAAAATAAGAATAGGAGAACAAACATATTCATCATATAAACTGAAAAGAAAAGATAAAATAAATCTCACAATTCTTGAAATCCGAAGGTTTCTGTGTCTTTGCAACCAAGAAAAAGTGTTTAGCCTTGCATGTTTGTTGAACAACTAATCAAAAAGAAGGAAGAATGCATAATTTAGGGTTTCTTAGAGGAAGAGGGCGTTTTTCTCTTCTTGGCTGGCTGCCCCCCTTCTTTTCTCTCATTCTTTTTATATCTTAGGAAACCCTAAGTCTCTATTTTACAAAATAGTCCTCCATTAAGTAGACTGTTTACATTTAAGTACTTCAATAACTATTTTTCTAAAAAAAAAGAAATAGCCTTCTATGAAATCTTCAAGCTTTGACTTAGAGGAGCTAAATTGCTGAAATAAAAACTTGGATATCGGTTTAGATGCTTCAGAACGTAATTTGGACTCGTTTCTTCACGAAACCTGTTTGCTTGCAGAATTCAGATGTCATCTTTGAAAAATCATATCTCCCTCATATGACATCGTTTTTGGCTGAAATTTGGAGAGTTTATAGAAATTTGAGTCATGAATCCAAAACAATTGAGTTTGAATCAATTTGACTTCTGTAGCTCCAGATATTCAAGTTGGAATAGCCGAAGGTCAATACTGGCAGATTGCGAGATTTGACTTTGAAGGCTGCGATTTCCATGCTCTTCCTTATTTTATTTTCTTGCCTTAGATGTTCAGAAAGGTATGGATGTTAGCTTTTTAATGCCACTGGAATCACTTAATTTCAACCTCCAGAGCTCACACTCTGCACAAAACATCGACTGAAGGTCAAATCTGCAATTATCTCCAACTTACTCCTTTTTGCATCTTTCATCCAAAAGTGCCTTCAAAACATAAAACAAAGAATATCAAGACATTTTATATATAAAACATAGGCAAAACACTAGTTAAATGTGGGTGAAACTATTGAATAATATGATTACATCATAGACTTAACCTTACTCCTCAACGGAGGCGTCATGCTATTGTTACCCGATATAAATTGAAACCTTTAAAATTAAAAGGAAAGTTAGAAAAATAGAGTTACCACTTGGTACTTAAAGAAGACTAAAAATCCTAAATATTCCAAAGATTTAAGTAATTGGTTGGTTATGTTTAAGGGAAGATAAACATCATCCTTACCATAAAATTTCCAAGGAATGTTACATTTGTTATATGTTTTCTCATAATTTTATTTTGTGCAAGCCATTAACCGTCTAATTTGTTTTATGAGCTTATTCATAAGCTATTTATTATTAGTGGATGCTTGTTGAGTTAGTGTCAGATCCTGAATCAAGAGTCTCACAACTTGATATTTGTTTTAATTCTTTTATATGTTTATTTATTTATTGAACTTTATCATCATCATCATCTTATTTTTTTAGAACAAAAGTTGAACATAATACCAAGTTTGACCCATGTTAGTCTCTACTCGGAGGAGACTCTTGGACTTATTATCAGTGTTGATTTTTATTTTAAAATATCATGTTGGGCCCATATTGATCCTTAAAATTAAGAGAATCTTTAACGTAACTATTAAAACCCAGGTTTAAACAAAGCATATCTTTAACTTGATGAAAACTTGTCGACACATTTTTTAACACATTTTAAAGTTTAAAACATTATAATGGGCCTATGCTAGTCCCTAAGAATAGGAGAGACATCGACCTAACTGTTAAAACCCAAGTTTTGATCAAACAATAACTTGACAAAAACTTGTTGACTCGTTATTCATTTTAAGATTAAAAGTGTTATGTTAGGTTTATGTTGGTCTTTAAAACTAAAAGACACATAGATCTAACCATTAAAAACCCAAGTTTAAATAATGATATGACACAAGATTGAGAAAAACTCGTCGAAGTTATTTCTTTTCTTTTTAAAAATTAATATTTGCAACAAAATTATGTATTAAAGCCATTGACATGCAATATAATAGATTAAAAATGACCGCAACTCCTAACAAGAAAAAAATACACACCTAACATAATAATAAAAAAAAAAATCCACACACAACTTAACAATTCAAAACAACATCAACATATACATTTTGCAATTAAAAAAGACCATTAACACATATCAAATGTCACACCAAGACCAAACCATTACACCTCAAATAAATTTGTTGCAACTCAATCCTCCCAACCACATCACAAAGCGTTGATTCAGAACTTATTCCACCTTAAAAACAAATCCCCTAAAGCTCCATACCCCCAGGGTTGCCACACAATGGTGTGGACCCAAAAATTCACAATCATTCACAATAATACATAATAAATTAAAAAAAAAATCAACAATATGCAATATATTTTCACAAAAAAATCAATAATATGTTCAAAATTATTTATGAATTTTTTGAGTTAGAAATCGAACTTCGGGAGTGACTAGAGTCGAGCTAAAGCTGCTAAGAATGAATGGAGGAAACGATAACGCATAGACTACACGCGTTAACAAATGATAGTCGTTATGTTGCGCATTGATCACCATGTCATATGTATGTCTCCTTCCTTTTACATCTATATGGGCAGTGTCGTTTATTGCCGCCTTTAGAGGGAGATCAAAGCCCTTAAATTTGTTGTTTTTTTTTTTCCTTATTGACTAGATTGGTTTCTCTGTCTCTCTTTCTCTCTCTACTACAAGTTGGGTTGTTATTTCTATTTTTGTTGGTTGTACTGCTATGTAGAGGGTTATTTGGTGTAAAATAAAATTAAGATTTAGAATAGGTTGTCGGTGTTGGTTTTGATGGATGAAGAAAACAGTTGTTGTGCTTTTTTCAGAGGTTTGTGAGATGTTGGAAACATTGTTATTATAGTGAGAGATAAGTCAACGATGGTGATATGAAGTTGTTGGTGTTGTGGTGGCTGGTTCTTATTTTTTGGTAGGTAAAGTGACTTTTCTTTTTCCTTTTCCTTTTCTTCTTGGCGATATGGAAGTTGTTGGTGTTGTGGTGGCTGGTTGTTATTTTTAGGTAGGTAGAGTGACTTTTCTTTTTCCTTTTCCTTTTCTTCTTCTTTCTCTCTTTCTTGCACATTATTTTTCCTTTTCTCTTTCTTTTTTCTACAAACACATTCTCTTTTTTTAAAAAACTAAATATCACTCCTTGCAACAAAATTTTTCTCTCTAGATTTCCTTTAAAAACAACTCTCTTGACTTTATATAACACTCTATTTTTTCTTTCTTCTAAGATTTTTTTCTCTCCCCCTCTCTTTCCATTTGATTTTTTTATCTCCCCTTTTTTCTATATAATTTACATATCTTTATACCACTTTATTTAAAAATATTAATATTCTTTATTCCTTGTCATCTTATTGTACAAAATCTTCTACTAACCTTTTTTTAGTTCTTTTCTATTTTTCTTTGAATTTTTCTTTTTTGTCTCTATATCTTTAGTTGCTTGGTTAAAGGGTTGAAAAATTATGTTCATTTTAGTTCCTCATATGTTACTTGAATATTGTTTCTTTCTTTTTTTCTTATTAAAGTAATTTTTTAACCATTTTTTTTTCTAGCTGTGTGATTTGTTGCATAAAAACTTAATGCAATTAAAATAAATATATAAAAAAATAATTAATGGTTTGAAATAAAGAGAGAAAAATGTATCTTTTTAATTTAACAAAGAAGTGTTTTTTTAAAAAAAAAAACTATCATCCTATTAAATTTTTTATAAAAAAACTATAAATTGATAATTTTAGTGTGAATGTATTGAAAAATATAAAAATAGTAAATTTGAGAGAAAATTATATAAATATTTATAATAAAAAATTAAAAAAATAGATATTTCATTCAAATTAGCTCCGACTCCTCTTCTTCCTATTGAGTCGGGTGATTGAACTCCGAAATCATTGAATCATTCAGTTCCTTCGTTCCCTACATTCAATTGAAAATTCATGAGTAAATATTTTAAAAAATTATGCATACTAGGTTCACATATAATTATTTATTCAGTAATTATTAATATTACAATACAGAATGCTAATATAATTTGAAAATAATGGCATAATTATTTTAATAAATTTATTTAATAAGAGCATTATTATAGAATAAAATAAAAACAATTAAATAAAAAGAAACAGGGATATTATATAAAAAATAAGGGTTAGGATTGCATGGGTTATGAAAATGACTTTTTAACCTAACAAATAAAAATAATAATCATATAAACCTTTAAAAACTCATTTATAATACCTAAAAACTCAAAATTAAATAAAATAAAAAATCATTTGGGTTCTGATCTAGATTTTCTAGTGTGTATCATTGAAGATAGAAATTATCTTCATAGATTTCCCTTTAAAAAACAAACCTATAAACATCAAAATTGTTTTTTATGACCAAAATTTCTCTCCACCTGAGAGCAAGTTCTTGCTCCCGTCTCAACTTTAAAATACCAAAATACAATAAAATATAAAATCCTAAAATAATATAAACTAAATCATACATGAAAGTAAACTTTAAAGAAAGTTTTTTTTTACATGAAAATGAAAAACAATTATGGTTTATTTTATTTTATTTTGATCTTGTTCTTTTAACTATAATCTTAAATTATATATTTCATGAAATTAATGTTTAATCTAATTCAAAAGTTGATGTCCACATCCTAGCTATTCTGTTGCTACAGGTAATACAGTAAAACGACATCTTGTTTTAATTATTTAGGTGTAATAATGTATTATGATTAATATAGGCAATCAATACAAAATCAAAAGTAACAAAAGTAGAACGACGAATGTAAGCTTTCTATCGTCATAAAACTATGCTTATTTACCTTTATTTTAATTCACGCAGAAGACATTAGGAAACTAAGTAAGAAGCAATTCACACCAAATACAAGACGCCTCCCGGACTGGTTAAGGGGAGAAGAGGGAAGGGGCCGGGGGTTTCTTTAGACACCATTATAGAACTCACTTTGATACAGAGAGAGAGAGAGAAAAAACATTAATGGATATCAATCTCCTTGACATCCTTTTTAGGCTTTTCAGTTCTTGGAATGGTAATGTATAGCACACCATCCTTCAACTCAGCCTTAATTTCATCAGCTTTAGCATCATCAGGCAACATAATGCTAGTATTATAACATCCATAGCTCCTCATTGACCAGTGCTCGCCGTCTGATTCTTCTTCCTCCTCTTCCTTGAGCTCTCCCTTTATTGTCAAAACCCCATCATCGATGGTGATCTTTAAGTCCTCCTTGGATACACCCGGAACCTCGTATCGTAATTTATAGCATTCATCTTTCTCTTTAACGCGGCCTATGAGGTTCGAGGGTGACGGAATATGCAAGTTTTGGAACAGCTTGTTGATGTTATCAGTTGCTTGCACAAGTGCATTTCCAAGACCTGAAGGAAAAAACTCTGGTGGAGAGTGGGGGCAAATATAAAATGTATCAAAACATCTTTGAGAAGTTAAATTAATTTAGCTCAGAAATTTAAGTAGAGACCGAGTGTACCATAAAGTGCAGGAACAAAATCAATTCCATCACTCTTCCTCCAGAGACCTTTCTTGCCTTTCTTCCTGCGAAACAGCTTAGACTTGTCACTATCCTTGTCGATAGCTACTTCTTTGCCATCTGATGTCTCACGGCCTGCTATTTGATCGCTTGTTGTTGTCATAAACCGCTTCAACAACCCATCATGGTTCCACCTTTGCCTTCGAACCCCACCGAGAACACCATCAATGCTAACTCCATGATTCACCGAAGAAGAAGCGGAGAAGCTCGTCCTTTGGGGCAAATTCCTCAAGGCCAAACGTGCAAAACTCATTCTTGAAAGGGGAGTTACTCCGAGGGTTAGCAAGAGACTATCAAAGGAAGAGGCGGATTCTTGCGGCTACTTGAAATTTATTGTTGCTTAAGCTGGAGAAAAATGAAAGAGAATTTAAAGAGGGGGGTGGTGTGGCGGTGGAGCAGGGTTGTGACAGTCGGAGAAGGGTCTAAGAGGTTCTGGGAGGTGATGACATATCAACCAAAAGGATTCACATGTAAAGCACTAGAGACTTCTTCTGGGTGTTTCTAAAATTGTACTAATTTGCTGCATGGCAAGAGAGCTCGAGATGACAACGTGTCTGGTTTCTTCTGGGTGTTTCTAAAATTGTACTAATTCGCCGCATGGCAAGAGAGTTCGAGATGACACCGTGTCTGATTCCAAAGTCTTTTGCCTACTTCATTCTTAAGGGTGTTATGGTTTCGTTGGCTATTTACGAAACTAGGTGGAGATTTAGCACTTACCACTCTCTTTTCCAAGCCCATTTATCCGCCGGGGGTCATGTCACAAGAGCCACCTAGGCGCTCGTCATCATAAAAGTTCTCATTTGAGGGGGGAATCTTGGTAAATTCTTTATAAAGCCAGTTTGAGGACGAAAGGAATGGCAAAATTGGTTCAAAAGTCAAAGAACCAATATCAGTTGGTAAAAAAAAAAAGTACAAAAAAAACCAAGTCAAAGAACTGAAAACTACCACCACCATCAGTTGAACCAATATGCATGGCAATATTGGTTCAAAAGTCAGTCTCTTAGCTGGTACATGTGAGTAGCAAATTAGCCAGAGTAAGAAACTCATAAAACTAGCAAAATACTATGACCAGTTAAAGCAGCGGCAGCCAGTTTTGTTTCTCATTTTTTTTCAGTGCAATACAAAAGGCAGATCTAAAAATGCCTGTGGATAAATCAATTCTGGGGTGGGAATATGACAGACAATGTTACGGTTGATATACACACCACCTTTTGCTCGATGACATTTCAATGCTACAAGAATTGCGAGGGTATCTGATTCTAACCATCCTTCAAATCTCTTGAACTTCTACTTAATCATACATACCCTCCTGTTCCCAAATGTCCACAAGAAAATCCACCATTTCCTGTCAAATATGATACCAATATGCAATAAGTAAAGTATGGTTTTATGCCATCGGCTGGCTGGAGAGAGAAAACAAGATGCTCACAGTGAGTGGTATTGGCTGGGGAAACGGTTTGTTGCTCCCAAGCAAACTTTCATATGTCGCGTTCCAACTGCAGCAAAGCAAGAATTTTTTAACCATGCAGATGTTAAAAATGCAGAGGATAAAGATTAAAACTTGCAGGAAGAGATAGATATTTGATACTTAAGAGTTGAAGAAGAGCAGAATTAAATTTCACAAATGAGAATGCCTATTTATAGGCTTACAATCAAACTGAAAATACTAAAAAAAATCTCAACTACTATCCAATTTTATTGGCACTACTTCTACCAACTGAAAAACAGAAAAATCAGGAGCAATAATCTGATATAAAACAAAGACTAGGTCTTACTAAGATTGTTTCAAACTTCAGAGGCAAGCTCTCATGAATTCTAACAGCAGAGACAATGAGTGCTGACAAAATAACCAGAAAACACATGAAAGATCGATGCTTGTTTTTAAGACAACAAAGTATGATTCCAAGAATGTTTCTCCACTTTTACATACAATGGTTAGACATTTGGAAGGCTAGACCACGGTTTTGTAAAAGTTTAGCATTTGGAGTACCAACAGTCTTGCTGTTTGAACCGAAAAATAACACTCCCAATTGTTTCCAGAACAAGAAATTATCTGGTACTAGACAAGAATCATTAGATTGAAGGCATCAAATCAATTCTTCTTTTCATCAGATCTCCAATAAGTGAGAAAAGCCCTACCATCCAAACAAGGACATAAATTTATTGCACTCTGGTTTGGATAAAAGATTGATTCCATAAAACTCTTCTTTTATGATGTTCTTGGTATATTGTTAGATTGAAGGCATCAATTCAATTCTTCTTTTCATCAGATCTCCAATAAGTAAGAAAAGCCCTATAACCCAAACGAGGACAGAAACTTATTGCACTCTGGTTTGGAAGATTGATTCCATTAAACTCTTCTTTTATGATGGTCTTGGTATTTTTGGACAATGGTCGTGATGGGCTAAGAGTAAGTCAACACAATAATCATGCCAAATTTCTAATTAGTTTTTCAGAGTTTTACACAATTTAAGGTGCTGCAAAACCAAACCCATTCCAAAGTCCTTATTTTAAAATGGTTAAAAGTTCCATATAGATTATTTCTCAACTCTCCTTTCTTCATTGAAAAAGAAGGTCAAATGAGGAACTCAGAGCAGAGAACGTTACATTTTAGTTAAATTGAAACCACATGGAAAAAGGTGTCAGGGTCACTTGTAACACAAACAAACAGGAATTTAGAATTTGATTGTAGCCATATTTTAGGTTCATATGAATTTGATCAATTTGGAAAATAGAAGAGCTGCTCACTTTAATTTGGGTTCTTGAGGCAGCTGTTCCTCGTTCCCAGACCTTTTATTTCCCACCCAACAGTGTCTTGTCTGATTCCAGAGAAGAAGACCTGTAATCAAAAGTTCGGGTTCATACTTTTAGCTGTGGAGCAACCACATATAGATGGGGAGATGCACATAAGCAGCGGGCACAGATTGCCATTAGCAAACACAGGATACTACTCTACCAACTTTACATGCAAATTGTTAAAAAGTAGCCTATTTAAATCAGGCCCTCTTATAGGAAAATGAAAGAGTGAAATGGATGGACAAATGAGAGGGTTATGGGGTGGGGATAGTGCAGCTAGATGGCAGCTACTACTGTTGATTTTATTTTTCCATATTGCAAGCCATACTACCTTCTGAAATATCTACTGATGTTGCTTGCTAGTTCTCATGTAGGTTGGGTATTAAAATGTAATGGAAGCTAGGTTCATTCTAAATAAGCATCAGCAGTCCAAATGCACAAAGCTGTCATGAGTTTGGAGATGCTAATATGATTAAATGCAAAAAAACTAATCAAAGAAGCCATGAGAACTTGCCATGATTTACAAATTCAGAAACGTTGTTAATACTGCCAGAGCCTCCATGTTGATCAAGAGTCTGGTTCGCTATGCTAATTGATGAGATGCTTCCTTGTGACTGCACTGCACTGTAATCCATGTCACATGTGCTAGTGGTCCAGAAATCCTCTGATATGCTATGTTTCTTCACAGTCTCACATTTAACTTTTGGTCCTTTTGATTGCTCACCCACGGAGGTAATTAGTGTGGGTTTATTATAGCAACCAAGACAACCACTGCTCTGTAACAAATGAGATGCAATCATATAACTGATCAAATCCCATATGGCAATACAATGCAGATCACAATGATACAGAGAATCATGAACCAATGATAATATTACAACATATAGGCAGACAGTACATGCATGTAAGCATGGAAAAATACACTTGAGAAACATTTTGTTTTCATTATCTTTTAGGAATCAAAGTTATAGCCTATGACATATCACCATGTAGACATCAAAGGATACTAGATGTACCAATATAACATATAACACTAAAAGGTAAGGTACAAGGTGCAAACCTTTCGTACATCTTTCCTTGAGATTACATTCCTATAGAACAATTAAAGCAGTGTACTAAAATTTGAAGTGATTGCATGTCATGAAAAAATTTAATAAAATACCACAACATAACAACCCGATGATCATATCATACCAGGAAAAAAAAACCATTTCAAGCGCTTCTCTCACAGCTAAAAATTTTTGGAATCAGAAAGGCAAGTGACAGCAGCTCATCAGTTTGTCAAACTAGTCCTTTTGTAGAGTGAATTTAAAATCAATAAAGAAACAAGAAGACACAGAACAATGATCACAGGGACATGATTGTTGTAGGGACAGTACTTAAAAAGATGAAAATGTGAAAATGGAGGAAAGCAAGAGAGGGAAGTTTTGAGGGCAGGAAGATTCCACAAGACCTTATGATTCAGCTTCATTTAACCACAAAATCATGGATACTGTTGTTGATAGTGTGGAATGGAACATATTTAATAGATAAAAAATCATGTGGTGTTCAAAACACAGAATTACCAGCCATGCTATGAGAGAACTAAACACCACACTTTCGACTTCCTAACATGCTTTCCTAGATTCATAAATGGCCACTCACTTATATTGTGGTTGGAGGATGCATCAAACAGAAAAATATGTACTGTGTGCCAGGAGTTGTGCATGTTGTTAATGCCAAACTACAAACAAGGCTTGTAAATCATCTTATCTATGCTAATTGCAGAGAGCTATCTCAATTTTAAGATGATAACACAAATGCTCACGCTCACTATCAAGATTACTAACAGACATTTAAAAAAAAAAAATCTATCAGGTCTCCACTATGGTTATCAGGAGATGCTCTTAAAATTAGTACCCATTTGAATATTAATCTTGATTTATCAATTTGCAGATGTTGAATGCAATTGCTCCCCTGAGGCAGATCAGATTAAAGCACATTTTTTTTCTCGGAGCATGTCCTGAGTCCTATCAATTATAGTATTTTTGTACAGCAACCCAGGAGTGGAATACCATGCCAGAATACAGACAAGTTGCATTGCTGTTCTGTTGTCCGAACCACAACAACAATATTTGACTACGTGCCTGAAGCTAGAATGATCAACTAGCAAAGGTTGGATTGACAGCAATAGAAAACTCGGCCAATCTTATCAGGTTTCAAACATTTGAAAGAAAAAAAATCATCATCTAAAACCTCAAGGAAGCAAATTTGTCAATTATCCTCGCTCAACCAAACTACCTGCTGCTAAATGGAAGCATATCACAGATACATTAAGAGATCATAGTCTAGGCAGCAGATGATCTCCTAGGCAAGACATGTAAGTTGTTCACCATGTTATATAAGTTGCTCCAGCAGATAAAGCATGCTATGTTAGCAAGGGTTGAGATATTTCAGTGTACTAACCAAAGAGTCGCATTGGTAAAAAGAGTAACAATAATTTGATGATCGTGGGCAGTCCAATTCACAGATATTCCAATTGCTCCAATAAAGTACATAAATTGTCAAGCAACCCAAAGGGGGCAAACTTGCACGGATTTCTTAAATAGTACACACTCACAATAAGAACTCAACTTATTCCTTCCCTTCACGATACTCGATAAAGTTTTGCGTAAACAAGTGGTATTTACAATTATGGAAACCCGTTGCAAGATTGATGAAAAGATAGCATGATTGATTCCTCGCATGTTTAAACCTAAAACTCTATGGAAGTAAAACGCGGTCACTAGGAACCTAAAACATCAAATCATGAATGTGAATCTACAACATTCAACTTCACTTCTATCTTTATCTAATTGCTACAGAGAATAATAAAATCTGATTATTGTAACTTGATCTTGATAATTTCCTCTCTCAAAAGGAAACGTAAAAACAATTGCATAATCATAAACTAAAATGCAAGAAAAATAAATCCATCAATACCCATTTCCTATTCTCTTCAACATATCTCTAGACAACAAAAAAAATCATTTTTCTTCCAAATTTATCAGCGACCAAAAAAAGCAGAATTCAAGTCACAACAAATCAATCGTTAAAACCCACAAGGGAAATTCAAGAAAAGAATCCAGAAAACATACCCCATGCATGCAGTATGATGAATAATCGCTGATGAGATCCTGCACAAGTATGTGCTTTAGCAGGGAAAAGCAAAAAAATAAAACTGCAAGAGACAAAGATCGGGAATCAATGTGACGGGCCTTCCACGGAGAGATAAAAGAAGAAAGAAAATAAAATAATGGAGAAGCGAGTTAATTATTAAAACGCGGTTAATTAATTAATCCAAACCATGCATTTCATCACTGCAAGCAAATATGGATATATGTGTGTGCGCTGTGGATACACATTTAATTAAGATATTACTTAAACGTGAAATTTAAGTTGCACCTCACAAAAATACTATATAATTAAAATTATTAATTTATCCAGAATATATTATATATGTATATTATAAAAAACACTAAAAGATATGTAAAAATTATTGTGCATGATTAGGCTTCGCTTGGAAACGCAGTTGAAATCGTATTTTTTTAAATTTTAAAAAAAATTATTTATTAAAATTTTTTTAAATTTTTTTAATGTGCTGATTTCAAAAATAATTTTTTAAAAATAAAAAACATCATTTTAATATATTTTTAAATAAAATATATTTTGAACTGCAACTAT
>Ga0325402_1003906_pt1 | contig 13646 bp, 9 predicted proteins | sample PopdelMetagenome_22_FD_207212 | JGI IMG/M metagenome (GOLD analysis project Ga0325402, IMG submission 207212) | Populus deltoides microbial communities from Bellville, Georgia, United States - Xylem-PdKOR-R3 | ecosystem: Host-associated > Plants > Phyllosphere > Stem > Wood/Secondary xylem... | reverse complement strand
TGGCATAAAATCAATCTTAAGTTATGAACCGTCTATGTTGCCACATGACCAGTCGACTTTGATGTGATCGAGATTTTTGTCCAGCAGCCGGAGAACTGCATTTTCAACACTGAAAGGGGGCACATCAACTCATTAATTCGCTGCATCTTAAACATTTTCAGGGAAGAGAGGAAAAACGCTTATGGGGCACCACACTTTCGGTAACAGACAGGATTTGCAAACTTCGCATTCGCAATCTTTTGAGAAGCAGGCTTTCTTTACTGTACTCAGATATACGCAAACAGTTTTTTGTGCTTATTAACACGACATGGATGTTATTTCAATAAATCAGCTAATGACTTGACTGGTTTACATAATGAATGTTTCTATCTAGCCATTTATATTCATACGAGTGATTCAAAGAACATGTTTGATTATCAAGCATTTAGCTCATGAATCTTAATTCAGAGTCGGTCTTCATCTAAGTAATAAGTTCCTGCACACCTGTATTGGCTGCTTTGCAAAATCTGACAACATACTTGGCCAACTGGCCTCCAAAGTAAAGTACCCAGTGACAATTTCATAAAAAAATATCCCAAACGGCCGCTAAGGAAAAAGACAGTGAAGATGGGTTGCTTAGTAACACACACACACACACCTACTCCCCGAACAGGAGACGTAGCCATTGATGATTTCGCAAGCATCAGACAAGGCGATAGTTAGGTGACTCGCGTACATCTGGGAACAACTGGATTCGTATTACAAACGAAAAATTCAGAAACAACTTGATTCGTAACCCAAAAGAAAATTTCAGAAAAGCAGCTAAGAGATTTTCCCCATATTTCCAATAACACAATTTCCAAACAAAACAAGGAAGCATGTCGAACGACTGGTTCAATCAAAGTTTCTAAACTAATTTTCTTCCTGAACAAACAAGAAATTATTCAAAATCTAAGCTTGAATAAATCTGCTTCAACTAACTTTCCTAGTTTTTGAGGCACAATGGTGCCACAATTATTTTAGGATACAATATGATGAAGAGCAAAGCCAACTGACCATCAGGCCTGATAAGCCTCAGGAAGCTGAAGACCTACACTTGCAGCAGATTTTCCTAGTATTCTTTTCATTTCATCCGATATATCCACGGCAAGGTTGTCAGAGAACAGCAACCCCTGCAAAAACAATAGCCAGCACCAGCCTTGTATTTAAGCAATACCATAAAATGCCTTCTGCTAAAAATTACCCATATACAAAAGAATGAAGAACATTCCTACAAGAACAACAATCTTTTCATTTCATTGGAAGAAATAACAAGCATTTCAGTTCATTGGAAGAAATATCAAGCATTAAGTTACACTACAAGGGTAGCCCTTCTCCTTCTTCAATTCCTGTAGTCCTAAGTATGGAGAAATCAAAACTTACACTTGGTCCTAACTTAGACTTTGATATCTCAGTCCAAGTGACTTCACTCAAAAAGCTAGCTTGCACAAACCAGAAGTACAAAATGAGCAAAACTCACAATTGGGTTTTGCCCCTCTTTCAAAGATATCAAGAAAAATGTAAAATTATAATAAATTATCATCAATCTTGAGCCAATAACGAAATCATATTCACTCTTGACAAGGTAAAGACAAAAACTTTATCATACAATATTCAAAAAATCAAAACTTTAGATGCCAATTGGCAATTTAATTACCTTGTGATGCTGCACGCTGTTGTGTAAGAAAGTGTAATCTCGAGCAAGCTTGAGTTTTCGCAGAACAGAAGATTGGTCTAAAACATTGCAGTTCTCTCTAAACTCCTGCGTTACATAATCTCCAAAATGCTTCTTGTAGCATTCTTTTCCTATGTGTTTTTTGACAGATTTGAGAAGATCCCTGTATACGTTTGAAGCTTGTAATTATTTGGAACTAATTTCCACAAAAATTCAAATCTTGAACCTGTGTTTGGTTACTGAGAAAGTCTAGGAATTGACAAGAAAAGACGAAAGGAGAGGGGAGAGGGGAGATTCAATCTCAAGGGGTTTTATTATTGGGCCTTATGGCTCAAGTGTTATAGCTCATTATGGGCCCCATATAGGCCCATAATGTAACAAAACAAAAAGGGTCCGTCTTCTTTAACGAAGTAAAACTGAATTGGATCTGTCTGTGAAGAACAGGAGGGAGACATCATGTCGCGAGAAAGACCAAGGAGGGCTACACTCCCTCCTGCTGAAGAGGTAATTGAATTAGGAAACTAACCTTTGAACTTATGTTTGGATGTAGAGAAAATTAGGTTTGTGATTTTGTTGCTTTGATTAGTTGTATTGATATATTGTGTTGAAAGTGTGGTTGACAATGGAAGGATAATATATTGATTCTAAATTATCAAATCAGATATCAGCTAAGAAAACTGGATGAAAAAAAAATTGAAATCTTGTGATCTCATATATTTGATATGGGGTTTGTTTGCTTCTTCTTTTTTTTCTTTTTTTTTTTGTCCAAGGAAGAAGAGGTTTCTAATGGCTTTACGTTGTGTTTGTGGTGTCAATTGTAGAATATTAAGAAATTGGAGAATGTGATACATGAGGGTAATTACTATGGAGCTCAGCAGATGTACAAGTCTATCAGTGCAAGGTATTCTTTTTATTATGTATTTTATTTTTCGTCAAGTTAATCTTACTTTACCGATGCTTGTGCAACCTATGGTATTTGAATTTACCAAGTCTAACTAGAGTTGAATATAAGCGTGATTTTGTTATGATACACAACCGGGGCAGATTTACGCAAATGGATATTTAAGCTTGTTCCCATATGTGTTCTTCTAAGATCATTCTTTGTTATGATATTAAAACTTACTTTGTTTCAGATACGTATCAGCTCAAAGACATTCTGAAGCTCTGGACATTCTTCACTCGGGTGCATGCCTCCAACTGAAAAATGGCCAGGTTATTCTCTTTCAATTCCATTGTTGCTATTTCTGTCAGGTGATTTTGGCCATTTTGTATAATAATATTATTAAGTAGAAGCCAATGGGAATATGAAATTTGGCCTGTTAAAGAAAAATATTTCAGCTGGATGCTAGCATATCCAAGTTGTCTTCATGAGCTGATGGTTGATTTATGCTCTGTCTGACTGGTTGCAGGATGAGTATGAGAATATAAACGATAAAGTCTGATATGATAGGAACCTTCATTAGATATCTGTTAACTAAAATGGATTGATGTCAAGGGTGGATGGGTAGGGGTATTGGAATGAAGGAAGCACATCAAAACAGTTGACTACTAGCAATTGCATCATCTGTCAATTTATTTGAATTTTTTTTATGTTCTTGCTTTCAAAGACATGGATATACAACTGCATAGCTTCCTCTAAGCTGAGATACAACTTTGCATAATTGATGTAATGGTCCAACTGAAGTGGGGTTGGTATGTTAGCTATGGATTTCTTGGCCTGAAAAGAAATCTTCGACAATTGAAAAGGTCAGGCCATGGCTGTTCCATGCTACACCTTGCATTCCATTTACTAGATTATTTACTCTCTCTTTTTGTGTGTGTTGGTTTCTGACCAGGATATCTGTATAACATGTACATACAATGGCAGAAAAAGAAAGCATTACTAATTGTGCATGATGGAATATATTGCTGGATTCTAGATTATTCTCATACTTCTAGAATTAGAATTCATTCCATAATAAACCAATTTCAGGTTACTTGTGGGTCGGAGCTTGCTGTGATCTATGTGGAGACGCTTGTTAAAGCAAAAGTTCCTTATGATGATGATGTACTTGGTTAGAATATTCTTTTTGATATGGCCTACAATGCTTTCAAACTTTCCCTTGGTCTATTTTCAATGCTATGGAATGATTCTTAATGCTTTCTATTTCTCCCTTGCTCCAACATCTCAAAAAAGGGGAAAAAACTCCCTCGATCTGTTCTGGTAACTGAAATTTTAGGGTTTATATGGATATTGAAAGTAACTTAGGGAGAGTGCATTGTTTGATTTTCAATTGTCATGTCTCACATTTTTGCATAGCCATGCTGCTGCCTATTTAAATTTTTAACAATGTCTCCATTATTTATCATGACTGAATATCTATCTTAGATTGCATTAGAAAAATCTACAAGACATTTCCTCAGATACCTTTGCCACAAGACTTGGGAGAGGATGAAGATATGCAAGAACTCAATGAAGCCCTTGGGGCTGCAAAAATACGTGTAGACTGCTGCCTGTCATTCTTAAAAGCTGCTATCAAGTGAGATATCTTGTCATGTTTTTTTACTCTTTTGGAAATTGCAACGTGCTTTTATATATAATACCTCCTATACACGTGCTTTTGTGGAATATTTTAAGATGGCATTTTGCCTCCTTTATCTCTTCTGCAGTTGTTAGATTGGACTGTAGAGTCCCCTTGTTGTGGTATAAGGGTGTATATAGTAAACAAGCCTCTCTATCTGATTTCTTTAGTTTTCTTGGCACCAAAACCCATGATTCCCTTTTTGAATTCATGTATAGATCCCATTTAATGTGGGCCATCTGGGGTTGGTTTTATTTTTTGGGCTGGGGAAGCTGTTATCGTTGTGGAGCATGCGTTTATGAGGGTGTTTATGTGAGAGGAAAGAGGTGCAATGTGTTTATGTGGGTCTCCACATCTTTAATTGTTTCCTGTGGCACTGCAATTAACTGCCTTGTTGATGTTGAGCTATTTTGTTTTTAGGTGGTCTGCAGAGTTTGGAGCTCATAGGAATGGCTCTCCAGAACTACATGTTATGCTAGCGGAATATGTTTATTCTGAATCTCCTGAGCTGGTAGGTCTGAGGTCAAAGTCTGCTATAAACTTTTGGTTGAAATGATTTGTTAGTAAATAATTGCTATTGAGGTTGGCTCTTGGTTGGATTATTTTTCTTTGGCTCGCTCAGAGAAGATGCTATTTCTTTAGGTTCTTACAATCATTTTAGCAATGATATCGTTTCCAATTCATTTGATTCTGGATGGCTGTTTCCAGCTCTAACCTGCTTTGGCAGATCCAGTGGACTTTCTTTTTCTGGTTACCAAATTTTCATTATGCCTTTGAAGTTACCCTAATATTTTCTCACTATGCACTGTGTAAGTGGTGATATGGAATATGGAGGTCCATATTATGCCTGATGTGATTTTATAGATCATTTCTATGTGATGTTGATGTGGTCACTGCTATATGCTACTTATGTACAGGACATGACTAGAGTATCATATCATTTTGTTAGAGGAAACAACCCGAAGAAGTTTGCATCTACTTTAGTCAATTTTATGGGCAAGGTTAGTCTTCTCTAATTCTATATAGATGAATATTATTCATGTGGATTGTATCTATAGTGTTCCATTAATGTCATTGTTATTGTATATTAATAACATGTGTTGATGAAGTTTTTTTTTTTTTTTGGCTAATGACTTGTGGTTATATTTAATATATAAGATTAATGAAGTATGTCTGATTTATAGCATCAATATGTACTCTGCTAACTTTTAATGTTTTATTTATCATTTACTATCTAGAAGTCATGGTTGTTGTAATCTCACGCTGAACAGACCAGAAATAGTATATCTACTATCCAGTAATTTCATGCCATATTTCATGTCTTTTAAGTGTAGGTTTTATTTTTCCTTGGCTAGTATTTTGATGGGTTTTTCACCATGCAGTGTTATCCTGGTGAAGATGATTTGGCTATTGCACGAGCAATTTTAATGTAAACACTTCTAAAACATTAAAATATTTGCCTAACTTTTATTAATGCAAAAATGATTTGACATATCAATCATAACCCCGCAATTTCCGATCCTTTTGCCATTATGTAATTGTAGCCGTGTGGAATGCCAACTTACCAGGTAATTTTCCTCCTCTGTGATAGGTATTTAGCTATGGGTAATCTTAGAGATGCTAATTTTCTGATGGATGAGTTGAAGAAGCATGCACAATATAAGGAGCATGACCTTCATCAATCAGATTTGATCCAATTCATCAATCATCTTCTGCCAACGTAAGTTGTATTTTTTCTCCATTCAGGGATACTGTGTAGAGTTTAATGCTCAAATTGACTAAAAGATTCTCGTGTTATTTTTTAGACATCTTTATATGATGTTGCTAGTAAATGGATTCGTTGGAATTCTGTCCTTAAAGTGGAATAATAGCTACTCCATTTTAACCGGCTTCATTTGTGAGTTTTTCCGGGAAAGCAAGTCATTTTAGATGTCTTCTCTATCCATGTAAAATAAGTTCCATAAATTCTTTTCTGCACAGGTTGCAAAGAGATGCTTTACCTCTTTTCAATATGCTGAGAACTAATTACAAGTCAAACATAGACAGGGAACCTGCATTCAACGAGGTGTGCAATTTTCTGGCTAATTAGAATTTTGTTATTGGTTTCCACGTTGTTCAAGAATGGACCTCTTATCTAGCTATTTCTTTTCTGCATCACTCCTGCTGCTCTTCTTTATGATGCTGTAACTTTCTTGATGTTTGTGGCTTGTGATGACCTTTTCTACATCTACAAATTCTAACATGATTATGGATTATGGATCAGCGACTAGATGAAATTGCAGAGTTGTTCTATGGTGTACAACGTAGGAATCCCATGCAAGGGATGTTTGGAGATATTTTCAAGGTAAAATTCTTAACGCTGTTGCATCTAGTATTCTGCAACACGTGTTTTGCTGAGTTCAAATATGTCACAGGCTTGATACTATCAACTGGGTCAGAATTTGATCTCTTCAAATGTTACGTATATAATAACTGATACAATTGCTTTATATCTACCAAAAATGCAATTCTTTGTCCCATTTCAATGAGAATGTTCTCTGATTTTGTTTTGCAGCAGTGTGTGTGAAATATGCAAGATAATGTTGGTTCAAATGGAAAGTATAATGCTTCTAACAAGCAGAATTCTTACTTGGACTCTTGACGTTAAATTTTTCAGATGATGGGTTGACGGCAACACAAAGACAATTTCAATGTGTCAGCAACTCAACTGGACTAGCAACTGGACCTCTGTTGTTTTCTTAGATGAAGTGATCATCTGTTTGATGCATTAGTAGCATAATTTGAATATTTGTAAAATCATTGTTTTTGAACAATTGAAGATCTCTTGTAATTGACCAAAACTTTTATCCTTGTCCCAATATTCTGGGTGCGCTATTAGGAGACCACAGTGAATGAAATTTTTCCTGATTCTCATTCTTCTTTGGCTAACCTCACCAAATATGAATGCTGGCATATGCATGTGAGAACTTGAGTCTGCACTTGCAAAATTTCCAAACGCACCAATTGAACTTTTTTTTTCATCATCTGTTCATTCTTAAGAAGCAACTTGAACGGGTTGAAATTGAATAGGTTGGCTATGCATCATCGTCATTGTGTTGCTATGACCAGGTATCTTGTGGATTGGTGGGTACAGAAATTAGTGATAATGCATGAACCTTCAAGTTTTTTGGTGTCCCGTAAATACATAGATGTCCACGCTCGTTGACTGGTAAATGGAATCGTATTTTTCTTGGGGGTATTGAAAGTGCCCGCTGGTAGTAAAGATGAATTCCCGCAGACTCTTTCATAACCTGCCATGGATTGCATCAATCCATCACAGCTAGAGAAACCGTTCATCGCCTATTTTTCAGCTTAAAGTCCTGAGATGCATAAAATTTGAGAGCTTAGATAGAAATGCTTTCCTTTCCTTTTTTTCCAGAAATTTAGGAATGCATATTTATTGCAACAACAGAGACGTGTTTCCTGCTTGGTTCCCTAAGTTCCTCCGCCCTATACATTAGTCATCTATTACAAAAACAATCCCATCTTGCTGCTTGAAGTTGTGTGTTGTGTGATCCACCACCTGAAAGAAAGAAAGACTGAAGTCACAAAACGTCCTTGATTCATGTACCTTCGTATTTACTGAATAAAATTCATAAATTGTTGACATGCCTAAATGCTAAATGGGGGAGTCCTGGAAGGTGTTCTACAACGTACACCAGGAATGGATTAAAGATACCAAAACCCAATCTCAGAAGTATAAAACACAAATTTTCCCTTCAGAAGATAATGGAATGAGTTGAAGGGAAGAGTTTCAAATCCAAGCACCGAATGGATTATCATACCCTAGTTTAACAAAAGTTTTAAGGAAGCAGATAAATAAGCTCAACTCTTACCTTTAACTCAAAGGATCTCAATGAATCACATGTGTTTCAATTTGATCACTGGCACACAACGATTTATGAGGCATGGGAGCCAAACTCAACTCTTACCTTTAACTCAAAGGATCTCAATGAATCACATGTGTTTCAATTTGATCACTGGCACACAACGATTTATGAGGCATGGGAGCCAAACAGAGGGGGAAAGAAAAGGAGGGCAGACTGGAGCTGAAGGAAGGGGCAAAGTTATAGGTGAATGCAAGATAAGAAGAAACATGCAGCTATGAAAATTTATGATCATTGGAATCGGTGTTGAGCTCTGTTAAAACAGATTCTGATTAGTGAAGCACATGACAGAAACCCTGTCGATATTGAATCATTAGAATCAATTGAGGTTTCTAACTTTCCTTTTTGATGCGTTCTATTCAAGTAGCTAAACCAGATAAGTTGGCAAGAGGCCATTTAGTTTTGATTCATTCTTTCAGCAGCTAAATTCAAAACAACTCAACTTCGATTAGCAGACACACCGTGCATGCACAAATACAAACAATTCTCACAAAAACATTGAGAAGCAAACGAATATCCATAGAAGATGAGTGAAAAAAATAAAAATAAAAAATAGCTTGAAAAGAGAAAAAGGCTCACATTGGTGTCGCTCAATTCCAAGTTGTAGAAGTCCATTGTCTCTGGCTTAAACAATGGCCCCGCATGCCAAGTTCCAATATTAAGCTTAATAAACTTGGACCCAGAGATTCTGAAAACCTGGACTTTATCAACAGCAGGAGGCACATAAAAATGACCGCATTTTGACTGCATAGCATCACTCCCTGCATTTTCTTTCGTTTCCACAATCGATGGCTTAGCCACTCCTAGATACCAGACCCCACCTCCAATTGATCCGAGGCATTGAGTCACTTTAGCATGGTGCGTTATCGTTGAAAACTTCAGTGACCTTTTTTCCAGCTTCATAATGTAAAACCTATTAACAAACAAAAGATGTGTTAACATCATTCACAATACAGCATCTATGGTGATACTGATATCACCTCTTTTAGCCAAGGTAATGCAGAGAGAGATTCTTTCGTGGATGCATCAAATGTTCTGCCTATGATCGTTTGGAAACTAACATTCTCCGACTGTGCGCGCAACTTGGCCCGAGAATACGCTGACCCCTTAAAACCGAAAGAAAAAAAGAACCCTAAAATATACGAACAAGATTAGTGACTGTGAAACATGTGTTTGATGTTACCTTGGAATTCCTTGGCTAAGGTTTAGCTGGGCATCTTTGGGACCAAACTCCTCACCATCAGGCGATGCCTCTAGTACTTGACCATACTCTTTAAAGCTCTCTGGCGTTGCTTCAATTGGTTTCACCGCCTTCATGTTCACTGGCTGTGGCTTTGATTTCCCTGAGATTTCCATTTCTCCTCTTCCTTGTCTACCCGAAAGCAAAATTGAGAATCAAATACAGTTTCTCTACCTTCTCTGGTGTCACTAGACTCGCTACTCACAGCCGCTACTTTTAGATAAAGTACTAGTTACATGAATAGTGTGATGTCACGGGTTAATTATATTTTGTATTTTATAAAAAATTAAGATTTAAAAATATTAGGTTTTTTTGTAAAATTATACCTAAGAATCTTAGTTTTAGTTGCAACGCCTAATTTAAGAGTAATATTAATAATAACATTAAACTTGCATGACTTAAATTTAAGTGGGTTTGACTGCAATACCAGACCCAATAGCATTGGATGTGGGTCTAGCTGTAAAGTCGTGTCATAAATGTGTGATAATTAAATAGATTAGTTAAAAAGAAAAAAAACAACAGGAAAATAAAAACTAATGAAAAAAAAAAAATATGAACTAACTGGGCTAACCCTTCAAATCAGGTTAACCCGTCATACCTTGAATTCGCATCGTGAAATTTTGATAATTAAAAAGGAAAAAAAAAACAAACTAATGGGTTAACCCAAAATTAACTGGGCTAACTCGTCATACCAGGGTAACCTGTCAAACCCGGAATCCTTGTCATGAAAATTTGATAACTAAATAGAAAAAAAAATTAACATTAACAATTTAAATTAAACAAAAAAAATTAATTAAAAAAAATAAAAGGATGAGCCTTTTCACTGTGAATTGCACTGTGCAGTCCACAGTCAAATGCATAAAAACAATAAAAAAAACTAAAAGAAAAACTAAAAGCATCAGCCGAGAACTACTTAGAAAAAAATTTAATATTAATAAACTAAATTAATTAAATAAAATTAATTAAAAAGAAAAAATAAAAGAAAAAAAACCTCTAAGAAGAAAAAAAACTAAATAGAAAAAAATTTAACATTAACAAACTAAACTAAAGGAAAAAAATAATTAAAAAAAAAAATTCTAGGTTAACTTGTCAAACCAGGTTAACCCGTTAAACCCGGGATCCGTGTCATGAATGTCTAGTAACTAAATAAAAAAAAATGAACATTAACAAACTAAACTAAACGAAAAAAATTAATTAAAAAAATTAAAAAAATCCGGGTTAACTCGTCAAACCATATTAACCCGTTAAACCTAGGATCTGTGTCATGAAAGTCTGATAACTAAATAAAAAAATTTTACACTAACAAACTAAATTAATCAAAAAAAATTATGAAAATAAAAAACAAAAAAAAATTGATGGGTCAACCCAGAATTAACTGGGTTCACCGGTGAAACCAGGTTAACCCAAGAAACTCGAGATATGTGTCATGAAAGTTTGATAACTAAATAGAAAAAAATTTAACATTAACAAACTAAACTAAATGAAAAAAATTAATTAAAAAAAAAGCAAAAAATATATATTTCTCGGTTAACTTGTCAAATCAGGTTAACCCATTAAATCCGGAAAATGTGTCATGAAAGTCTGATAACTAAATAAAAAACATTAAACATTAATAAACCAAATTAAACAAAAAAAATTTTGTTAGAAGAAAAAAAAATAAAGAAAGAAGCAAAAAAAAATCTCGAAATGCATAAAAAACAGCTAAAAAAATAAGACAACTTAAAAAAAACTAAAAACGTATCAGTGTTTTACCGTGGACTGCACAGTAAAACAAAAAACCAATTAATTAAAAACGTTTTAATTAAAAAGAAAAGAAAAAATTTCGGGTTAATTCGTCAAATCAGGTTAACCCGTCAAACCCGGGATCTGTGTTATGAAAATTTGATAACTAAATAAAAAAATTAACATTAATAAACTAAATTAAACAAAAAAATTATTAAAAGAAAAATACACAAAAGAAAAGGCAAAAAAAACCCATAAAAGCAATAAAAAACCAAAAAAAATAAAAAATAAAAACAAAAAAAATGGAAAAAAAACAAAAAAACAAAAAATAAAAAAAATAAAAAAAAAAAAGAAAAAGAAAAGGACTGCTCAGTTCACTGTGGACTTACACAGTAAAACACTGAGCAATTTTAGTTTTTTTTTAATGTTGATTTTTCAGATAGTTGTTATGGTAATGATTAAAATTAAAATTATTTGAAAACATAAAAAAAATATTAAATTAAAACAGAAAAAAAATTAAAAAAATTAAATTTTTAAATTTTTAAATTTTTTCAAAACAAATAACAAATAGAAAAAATCAGTTAAAAAAACTTATAAAAATTACATTTCAAAGTTAAACTTAATTTTTTAATTATTCCTGTAAATATAAAACGTAATTTGACGTGTTCTTCATTTGTTATCAAACGCAGCAAAAAGAAGGGAAGGGGGTGGTTCGTGGGCGGTTGCTTGTGAATTTAAATGATGTTGTATTTACTGATTTTGGAGTTTTTTTTTTTAAAAAAGCACAGCAACAAAAAGAATTTCTGAAAATAGCACATCTGAAATCTTATTTATAAAAATAGCATAGCTTGCTGAGATGCTCATGTCTCACGTACGTAACCCTGACACGCAGAGCTCTCACATGCATGACCAACTGCAAGTTGAAAGGTTGGAAAAATGCATCTGCCATTTGAAAAATGCACGAGTTGAAACGCGTTGTTGTCACCCATAAGACCTGCGCGTATCGATAATAAATTGTGCTATTTTTATAAATAAAGTGATATTTTGGTTAAAATTTTTAACCCCTGTGCTATTTTTTTTTTATATAAAAAAATTTCCTTAACTAGGCAGGCATGACAAGATAGTTGTATATTAGGCATGGGCCGGTGCGCCGAGTTTGTATTTTTTCCGCAAAAAACGAAACTGGAATGATGCATACAGGGTTTTTTTTTTCATAAAAAATATTTAGATAATATAAACATATTTTAAAGAAATTAAAAAAAGTTAATGATTCGAGTTATAATACTAATAAAAATTAATATGTTGTTTTTATTTTTATTTGATGGTAAAAAAAAAAAAAAGCAATGATATTAATTGGGATTTTTAAAAAAATCATGATACATTGAAAAAAAGATAACAAGAGCATGAAATTTGATAAAAAAATAATAGAAAATTAGACCGGGTCAACAAATACGAGAGAACATAACAAGAAAAAAACTAACTATGCAAAAAGATCTCAAATAAAAAATAATAATTAAAAGAATGAGAATGAAAATTGAAATGAAAGATAAATTAGAGGGCAACTAGATTTTTTTAATTGAAAAGAAAAATAAATAAAGCAAGAGGAAAAAAATAATGAGGTCAAATTAAAAAAAAATGACACACCATGAACCTGAATTGAAGAGTGATATTAAAAGACAATAAAACTTTAATAAAATGATCAAGGAAAAAAAAAAGAAATTCAAGGAATAAGAACCAAATAAAAAAATAAATAAAATTGAAGGACTAAATTGAAAAGAAATAACACTTTATTCAATATGAGAAAGGACAAAAACAATAACAAGAAAAGAAGATAAAAATTTTCACTAGGAGAGTTCAATTGAAGAGATAAATAACTCAAATAAAAAAGGATACCGATGATCAAATTGAAAACAATAACACGAGATAAAATTGAATTGGAGAGTAAAATTAAAAAACATAATATATCAATATTTGGAATTAAGGGACTAGATTGTAAGGAAACAAAATTCTTATTCGAGATTCAATGACATAAAAAAAAAACCATAAGAAAAGGGACTAGAGCACAAATACTAGAAACAAAGAGGACTATACTGTTTTTTTATAGGGGGTAGAAAAGAAAGAAAAAAGATTGACAAGCGACATACTACCTAACTGCCAACGATATGCGCCGTGTCGGATGAGAGAGGACGCGATGGTGCATCTAACTGCAAGGCAGATGGATAGTTGTAATCACCAAGAGACGCCGCATGTTCTGTCCAAAATGTGTGAGTGTCTCTAACGCGTTAATGTATGTAACGCAGAGGCCAATAATTTTTTGAAACTTACTATCATTTTATTATGGTAAAACATAATAACGCCTTTGGCAAAACAAGAAAATAACAATAAAAAAGACATAAATAGCAGCTTTAGTATTGCTAACTTTAAAGGCATTTTAGTAATCTAATTGTAACCTAACTTTTTAAAACCTATAATACCCCTTACTAAAGGCTTATAGTTTTTTTTTT
>Ga0325402_1003901_pt1 | contig 13650 bp, 4 predicted proteins | sample PopdelMetagenome_22_FD_207212 | JGI IMG/M metagenome (GOLD analysis project Ga0325402, IMG submission 207212) | Populus deltoides microbial communities from Bellville, Georgia, United States - Xylem-PdKOR-R3 | ecosystem: Host-associated > Plants > Phyllosphere > Stem > Wood/Secondary xylem... | reverse complement strand
CCATTAATTATGATAGCTTAATAATTATTCACCCTCTTCTTCTTCTTCTTCTTGTTTTTCATAGAAATACAGCAGGCAAGGAGAAAGGAGAGTACAAACAAAATGCGATAAAATAAAATAAAATAAAAGAAGATGAAGAATAAAGCTACTATCCGAGAAAAGGCAAAGCACTGCTGGAGTTGTATGAAGTAATTCAAGACACTAATTAGTCACCTGTCTTAAGGTTTATAATAAACAGCTTTAGGATGATTTTCTCGTAGGATAAACAAAAATGATGTGGTCGCTTTGGATCATGGAATTCATTTTATTTTATTTTTTTTTATTTCTTCCTCTTAAATATCCCTTGCTTTGTTGATTAAAAGTACTGCTAGTTAATTCTGAAGGGTGTAGCTCAACTGGTCAGGTTATAGATTTGCTTTCTAGAAATCACTAGTTCGAGTCCCATAAATTTCGGGACGATTGGAGACTTACATGGTCGTTAATTTCAGGATCTGTGGGATTAATCAAGATACACGCAAGCTAGCCGGACACTCATATTAATAATAATAAAAAATAAGGCTAGTTAATTGACAGATGTAGGCCAAGATTTGAATTGGTAATCTTTTATCTCCATTTTGATTGCCTTTCTCATTCAACAAAAAGTTAAATCATCTTGGTGAAACTGGAACTCCCTTTTTCTTGGCTTTTTTTACTTTTTTATCATGAAAACCTGATTTTTAAGTACGAATATATTACAAGTCCATGAGTAAATTGTCTTGAAGCCTATTTAATTAATTAGAACTCTCATCACTCACCTTGTTTGACCATAAAAGTCAGGTATATACAGACGCTGAATTAATTATATGGTCAATTTTATAGCCTTATAGTGGGTATTAATTATTGTGCTATTAATGATTGCGAATTTTGACTTGTAAAAATATATATTTCGTGTTCATTCATCATCTTATTTTATAGTTGAAAGCTTCGTGCAAGACACACGGTGCTCTTCTTGTTTTTTAAGAAAAAAAGACTGCTGGATGTTAGAAAGGCATAGGTGTTGCAACGACCTAGGGTGAGGAAGCCGTAACCCTCACAAATCTTGTGAGAGCCGGTTTAAAAATATAAATTAACTCGTGTTTTTAAATGAATTAATTTTTTTATATGCTTTAAATCGTTTTGATTCGATAATTTTAAAAATAATTTTTTTAAAAAATATTATTTTAATATATTTTTATATAAACAAATACTTTAAAAAATAACAATAACTACATTTCCAAACATGCTTGTTACCCCGTTTTTTCTTTCTAAAAAATGAAAGATTTTTGTATTTAGAGCTTAATTGGTAAGTAGACCATAACTATCTAGCAATTAAATAGGATTTTAATTTTACATAAATGTGATACCAAACCAATTCAAGCAAGTATGGATTAGTAATCAATCATATTATAAATAAGCAATGTATTTATATTAAATTATAAGTTCAAATAAGTAATAAACCATATAATTCAATCAAGTACCAAGTCATGAAGTATTTATCCGTTAAACCACAATGTCCAATTGAGCTCTAAACAATCATGTTATTAAATTGAGCAATAAACATTGATATTACGTTAATTAAGAAAAAAAAAACATTTCACCTAAGTTAATCATTAATAACAATAATTGTTCACATCAAGCAAATTATTTTAAAAAAATTAAGAGAAGGTGTTAACTTGTATAATAATAATAAAAAGAAAACAATTAAAACCCTGAGGGGTACTAGTTTAACTAGTTAAGTCTTGGGTTTGTTTTTCAATGGTCACGAGTTCGAGTCATTCAGGATACTGGAAGCTTACATGGTTGTTAACTTTAGAGCCCATGGGATTAGTCGAAGCACGCGCAAATTGATTCGGATACCCACGGTAATAAACAAACAAATAACAAAAAAAAACAATTAATATATAAATAAGCATGTAAAGGAAGTATGTAATTAAAACAATAAAGATACATGTATGTGCTGGTTATGGTATAATTACGATTAGACAATATGAACAATTAATCCTTGAAATTTCAATTTTCAACATATAATTAATGAAGTCATTTATCCACCCATTGTATATCTACCTGGCTAGATACCAGAACCCTTCTCAAAAGCAGGCAATCTACCTGGCTAGATACCAGAACCCTTCTCAAAAGCAGGCAATCTACCTTGTATTCATGGCTTCAAATTCAATGAAAACAAGGCTTAATTACTTCTAAAAGGGTGGCGCAGTAATTATCTATATTCTCAGAGGCCATAACTATGTTATGGTTTCCCAACAAGAAAATCTTCTCCATATCCTAACGCATAGGACCACATTGAGGGAAACAAGCTAGCTAGCAGTAGCACCTTATCCTCATGCTTTCACCATATCATGTAAAATGTCGAAATGCATTATGGATCGAATATACAAGATGTTTTCTAGTCCTTTGAGTAAGATTTTATACCTGGCTTTTTAATTCCTTACAAAGTACGACCCAAATTTTACTGTGGGAAAAAGCAACGAAATCATTTCATGTGAATTAATTTATTCTAGCAGCTGGTAGGTCCAATTATGGTATATAAGGTAAAATTAGTGTTATCTCAGAGCTTAAGCTGAATATCTGAGCCATGCCGATCCATTCCTGGTTTAATAATATTTTCTTGTAAAATTTATTTTTAAATATATCATGTTAACATATATATTTGAAAGTGTGATAAATATTAGTTTTCAAGGTATTTTTTTTCTTAAAAATACATTAAAATATTTTTTTTAAAAAAATTATTTTTTTATATCAACTTCAAAAAACAAAACAGAAAATGATTAATTTGAAGTTAAAAAAATTCAAAAACTTTCAGAAGCGCGGTCCAACCGCAATCTCAACACTCCCTAAAAGAGATTGGCTTTTCGCTGTAGCAATGAATAATGAAAAGTCAAGCCCTTTCACTTTAGTCCTAAATTTTTTAAGCTTCTTTTTTTATTTTATTTTTTTATTTTATCTTTTAATATTGAATTTACTATATATAAGGCTTCATAATTTGCTTTTTATGTAGTTATCTTAATCTCATAATGCGGGTCGTGAATTTTGCGAGTTAGCCATGGTGACCGTGATCTTTTTTTGTTCGATTTTTAATTAATTTTTTATCCTTTAACATTGGGTTGATTGAGAATTGGACTCTATATTTTTTTAAAACACTGTCTATAATGTTATCCTAGTTTTCTAACGAGTTTAACAGGTTAACCTGAGTTGACTCAGATCATTTTTTTAATCTTTTTTCAATTTAATCCTTCAAAATTGAGTTGTTTGAAAATTGTGATTTATAATTTTTTATTATTAGCTTTTATGTGGTTATCACGGTCTTATGACTTGGGTTCTTTATCCATTTTTTAGTTGGATTTTTTATTTATTTTATCCTTCAATATTGAGTTCATTGAGAATTAGACTTCATAATTTATTTAGGTTTGCATTCTACGTGGTTATCTCGATCTCATGATCTGGGTCACAAGTATGGTCGGTTGACTTGCACGGGTGGTTTATTATGTTTTTTTTTTAATTTTACCCTTCAACATTGGGTTGATTGAGAATTAAGTTTCATAATTTGTTTTAATTTTCTTTTTATATGGTTACTCCGATCTTATGATTTATGTTTGACAAGTTAACTCAAGTTGATTCCAATCATTTTATTTAGTTGAATTTTGTTTTAAATCTCATCCTTCAACATTAGGTTGATTGAGAATTGAGTTTAATAATTTTTTTATTTGCTTTGTATAGGTTTATCATTATCTCATGACCTGAGTAACGGATTTGAAAGGCTAACCACAATTGTTCTAAGATGATCTAATATGTTTTTTTTCAATATTTTAAAAAAGATGTCGTCATGATTTTTTTAAAGTAAAAGTATTTTTTTTTTGATTATTCGATTATCTTTAAATCTATCAAGTCTATCAAATCATATAAGGTCAATCATAATATAGTTTAATTTTTTTTAATTTTTTTACAAGAAAACATATTAACAACACTTGAATATTTTTTTATATTAAAAAAATTGATTCAACCCGTAAATTAAAATCAACCAGGTCTTATCATGCATCTTTCTCATTCATGTGACCTATATGCTATGTATTCATGTGATTGAAATGGCTATTATTCAACTAGTGTGGTGAAAAGTTGCACTTCTGATTCAAACTTGTGTTATGTGTGGTTTGGTTGTGTTGTAAAAGGATTAAAATATTTTTGTTTTTATGTTAGAAAAGTATTTTTAAAAGTTTTATTTTTTTAATTTATTTTTTTATTATAGATATTTTTAATGTGTTAATATTAAAAATAAATTAAAAAATATTATTTTAATAAATTTCCAAGTAAAAAACATTTTAAAAAATAATCATTACCTCATTTTAAAAACATTAAAATAATATTCGAAGCAACATCGGCATGGTGTTTATCTAGAATACAAAATTAGACCATTCCCTTAACAATCTATTTCTTGGTTATCTCTAACAAGTAATTTCTCGTTTGTCCTCCTTCTTTTTTAAAGTAAAATGTTTTAAGAAAGTAAAACAAAGATTTTCTTCAGAGAATGTTAGTTAATCCATTTGCGAACTCTGAAAAAAATCAAGGCAAATTAACTACGTGTGGCAAGGTCCCATATATATTTATGATAACCAAACCAATATTCTTTTGAAAGGGACCACTAATTAAAATTAATAAAGCAAAATTATTTTCCTGTGGGATTGTCAAGTTCTAGCTGCCGAAAGGTGCAAGGCTTCAATGCAAGACCTAATCCATTAAATGCATTTTAGAGGTCACAATCAAACCATCGTTAGCCCTTCGATCGAGTTATTACTCTTCTTACAAGAACCGCACCTCAACCACTAATTTCACCTTCGACTTCCTTTCATTATTATACCCAATGTGGAGTTCTAAGTGTTTTTTTTAACAAAATAATAATTAATTAGTTTATTATCTCATTAAAAACCCAATTATGTGGAATTCTCTACTGCAATTAATATTTATATATATCTACAACTTAATCTTTTTCTTAATTACCTCTTAAGTTTAATTAATGTACTTTTCCCCTTTTCATAAAAGTAATAATCTATTCATTAAAAATATACTTTTTTTCCTAAAAAGAGAGGGGAAAAAAAAAGTGATTTTCATTTCACCCGATCTTTTCCCCTTATTTTATATCCTTCCAATTTCTTTCTTTCACTTTTCTTTCTTAGATTTTTCATTCCTTATCTTTAATTTCCCAAATAAGAGATAAGGAAGTTTTGGTCAACAATCTTGAGTTAATTGTATTGACAATTCATTGACATTAATGTTGGTATGTAAGCCCATTCAAATCTAGAACGATCTGGTTCTAGCTCTATATGACAGTTTGTGCAGAAGTGCTTGATAAAAAAATATAATGTAATGATTTATTACGTTTCTTTTAAAAGATTATAAAATGCAATGTATTGTAGTTGTTCTTTTTAGTACCATAACGTATTGAAAAAAATTATTTCATTACCCACATTTATTGTTTTGCCGATCGCTAGCCTTTACTGGTAGTGTTTTTATTGTTTTGCGGATCGCTAGCCTTTCCTGGTAGTGTTTTTGGTCGACATATTTTTCTCAAAACACTTTTACTCCCTGTATTGAGAAGGTTTTAATTGTTAGGTGATCCTTGCTCGTGTAAAATTTTGATTTCAATGTATTGACTAATTTAGTTGTACTTCTTTTAATCATACGATTATTCATTATGTAGCTTTTTCATGTAATTTGCATTACGAGTTGAATGAAATAAGTTATTACAATTTTAATCATGTATTCCATTATTGATGTATCATCATGTTGTATCTATGCTACTTCCCCCCCTAAAATCAACATTTGAAAGGACCAAAAGTAGAGTGATAACTCAACATTGATACAAACAAAGTTATGTCTGAATTTGACCTTAAAATATCTACTAACTAGTTTTACAAGATCGAGAATATCTCTCAAATCGTGCATCGAAACGAGCTGAAATTTTACAAGGAAATACTAGACACATGAAAATATATTTTGGTAAATGTTCAAGTCAAATGTAGATCGAGAACATATTATTGTAAATAATTGAATTTACTAGACAAATCTTGTCAAATCTGTTAGACTAGACCTTCGTGTACTATTTGGGACATATGTGAAACTACAGGTACAGTTGTTCTGCGATTCTAGTGGTATGGAAACTAAATATCTCATGATTTCCAACCATATATAGTAGTCCTAATAATTCATCTAGACGAGAGAGAACGACGTGTTTGAAGTCAGAACTAAAAATCTGCCAAGAATATATGAAAATTGGAGATTCGGGCTACATGAAGGAATTTTAGAATGAAGACTTTTTTTCTATTATCCTATTTTATTTATTTAATGTTGAATAATAATTTTTAATTTGGGTTTGTTCTAACCAATTAGATATTGTTTAGGGGTTTATTTCATTATTTGACTTACGTTAGTTGATTACTAGTTTAAGCTCATTAGCTTGTAACCCAAAAAAGGTCCATTAAAGTTAGTTAGAGGAGACTATATTATATTTTTTTAGCTACAAATTTCAACAGCAAGTTGGAGAATAAATGTGAGTTTTTTTTGTGGCAAAAACAACCTTTCTTTCTAGGGACAAAGATCATACATTGACTTGTAAAAGATTAACTGGCTTTGTGGTGTCATTTGCATACTTACAGTTTTTAGATACAAGGTTATCTCTAGATCCAAGTCTTTTTCAAATACCTTTGGTTCTTTGGTATAGGATTACCTCTGGGTTAAGGTTCTATCAAACCTGATTTTTAGCTTTCTAGCTTGTTATCTACTTCGTTGGGAGTTGCTTGACCACCTGATCAAGAGATTCACATCAAATATCCATTGACTCAACTACGCACTGAGCCTAAGCACATGTTCGTCTGGCAAGCGGCCAGATCTAACATCCTTTATCTCAGTCACGCGCTGAATCCAAGTACATGTGAATCTAGCAAACTGTCAGACCCAACATCTTAGGGCTCAACATCTCGCCTAACCCAAATGAATATAGAATTGATGATCTTTCTGGGCCTCATATTGGGCCATAAGACTCCATTTTTTTTTTCTTGTGACCCTTAACATAAAATGATAAGGTCAAAGATACTCATCTCTCTACACCTTTAGGTGTATAAAAGTCTTTAAAAATACCTACCACTAACCCGTCATTCATTGTGTAAGGGATATTTATCCCTCTTTAATGCATGTTTTAGAGAGATTTTCCCTCATTAATGTTATCAGGGCAAGATAACACTTCAACCCTTCTTCTCCATAAAAAACAAGACTCATGGGCTATAAAGACCCTATAAATCCTTCAATAAAAAAAGGTTTGCAATCTCTATTCTGTACTACATATTTATTTTCTAAGTCTCTCTTTAAAATATCATTGCTTTTTCTCTAAAAAGATTCTTAAGCATCAGAGAATCCCTAAATCCTCCAAAAAGAGACTTTTTGCAGGTACTGGCCACCGACCACCTTGGTTAGGGAGAATGGATCAGATTGCTAGAACTAAGAAATTAATTGATTATCTAACACATCATGCTTAATTACTACTTTTCTCAAAATCCCCAAATTATCATAAGAACCATAATTTAAAGAGTCAAGAGTATAAGAAATTAAATCAAATTTAATTGTCATTGTTTGATAACTTACTCAAATAAACTCAAAAACACTTCATTCAAGTAAGAATCTTAACTTTTCATGCTTATCAATCTAAGTTCCCCCAACTTCTCTTCTCCTCCTAGTGTGGCAGGCCCTCCACTCCCTTCTTCTATCTTCCTTCACTTGATTCTTTCTTAAATTAATGTTCTAAGTCTTTCAATCTTACAAGTTCGAAAGCTCTCTCTCACTTTTTCTTGTTTTTCTCTTGATTTCTAATGTTGTTCTTCTTGTTTTCACTCTTCCTTTCTTTCTCTCCTATGGCTGGTCACTTCCCCTTGTATTAACCTATGAATTGTAACCATTTAATTAATTCCATTCATGTGTCTCAATAGTAAATTTTCATGTTTTTAGCATAAAATTCTCGAGTGCCGATACAGGTGATTAATACTTAAAAGTTCATTCTCATTAAGGCTTTATATCATCGTATTGCACTAAAGTATCGTTAAATTTCCTAACTAAAGCATCTTTTATAATAACAAGTCTGATAATATAATATATCTTTAATTTATGGTGAATGCTTGTTTTGAATGCAGGTATATCTCACAATTTAAAGGATTGATTGATGTGATTAACTATTGAAAGTGAAGAGACAAAAAGAGAACTAGGCTAAGAAAAGAGATGCTGGTTCAATTCCAAACTAGAACACCATTCGGTTATTTGATCATAAATGGAGTTGTAGAACTCGGATTTAGGTCCACTTTATATGGATGGAAAGATAAGATATAGACCTAAAACTTTCATGAAAGTTCAAGACTCAATTCTGCCATTTTCAAGTTCAAATCTTAGCAACAATGGATAAGTCGGAACCTGTCCTGCAGCTAAAACACTGTTCGGTTTTCAGCTCATATCTTGAGTTCTAAAAGTCCAAATGAGCTCTGGTTTTTTTTGTTGAAAAGCTGAGATAATTACCCACAGTTTTCATGGAACAAAAGGTTCAAATTCTGATGTTAGCAATGATATTTTGGCCAGCCAACAATATCAAAAATCTGCCAACAATATCAAGAACCACCAGTCAACAATATCAAAAATCTGCCAACAATATCAAGAACCAGCAGCCAACAATGTCAAAAACCAGCCACCAAATCAATGGTTGCCCACCAATCAATAGTTCTGAATCTTAGCCTATAAAATGAGGCATTTGCCTTGTATTTAATCATATTATTTTTCAGATCAAAATCATCTTCTTGCTTTCTCTCTTTGTAATGTTCAAGTTTTCTTTCATGCTATATTAATCTCTTGTTTATACTTTTTCATTTCCTTTCCTATACTTAGTTAATTTATATCATAATCATGTTCTTATCTTGTTTATTTATGTTCTTCTTCTTCATTATGTTTAGATAAGTTAGTTATGTCAAGGTGAAAAGGTTTTACTAATGGTGTTAGAATAGGTATAATATAAACTCAACATGGACTTTAATGTTTATATCCAAGAAAATTTGTTATTAGCATGTTTTATCTTTCTTATCTTACTAATTCTTAATACCTTGCTTGGTAATTCTTAATACCTTGCTTGGTAAATGGTTAATCTAGATTTGTGTTGTATAACACTTGGTACATTAAATGCTTGATCCTTCATAGTCTTTGGCCAACATCGTTATTATGATAGGAACTTGATTTGTTGTTAACATAAGCTAGCAACATGAATGCCTGATGATATTTATAAGTATGGTGTTATTTAGATAAGATGATTAATATGATCATGTTAATACTTTATAATGAGCCATTAACTATAAATCATCCGATTGGAATCTCCTTTGTGTGTGGTTTCCAATTGAGTAATAAAAAGAGTTTATATTATATTTATTTGAAATACCATTAGTGGATCCTTTAACCTTGACATCTGTTTTATTATTGTTTAATCCTTACATCAATATCACTTCCCAAAACTCTCTTCAACTCTTTTTCTATTATTATTCTCTTCAAATCTTTCTCTTTAATTGTAATTTATACAATTCACCTCTCTATGGTTCGACCCTGGTCTTGCCGGGTTATTTATTACTTCGACACTCCTGCACTTGGGATAAGACATCAACTATTTGATCGTGTCAACAGGTTAGACCACCTTTTTACCTGAGTTATTTTGATTTTTATTAATTTACATCCCAATAGATTTATTTCATTATAATCCGTTTCCATCCAGTATTTATTCGCGTTTCTGTATTTTCTATTTTTTAGCTATTTTTTAAATTTTATTTTATTTTAGTATTTTATTTTTCCATTCATTTCTTTCCATTAATATAACCATTCAAGATAGCTACTTATCTTAACATTTATTTCAGTGTCCATATAAGTCTCTAACATCCTGTCTCTAATTAGCCATCACTCAATTTCAGATTCTGGGCTGATCGAGGTGGCACATTCAAGCAAGTGAATATGGAGCTATAGACCTCCTAATAAAGCAAGGTTGGATCCAAACAAAATATGTGCACCCCCTCTACCGAATTCAAGTAGTCTTCAAAGACGATGACGTCGGAATTGCTTCAAAGAAGCCTTGAAAGTGGTCACCTCAGTCAACCTTGATTGAAATACCTATTTGTGCAAAACCACCTAACTTTTTTGTGTGTTCACACTTTAAAGCTCCTAGAGGATTCTTATCAAGGGCTATTAATCGTTCCCCCAAGATCAAAAGGTGAAGAATGCATGATGCCTTTGTCTCCAAGTAAAGGAAAACCACCTATGCCAAAATCACCATTCCAAAAACCATTGAAGGACAGAGGCTCAACTTTGATCAATTTTTGATGAAATCATCAAAAACCCTAGAAAACCCCAATCAATACCCTTGGAAATTCAAGCTAAAGGGAGGAGAAACAAAGGAGAGAAATACTGAGAAAATACTCTAGTTGTGAAGGTTTACGAACCTAGCATAAGTGTTTCTTCATCTTTAAAAGGGCAACAAGTTTGTGGAAACAAAACTTTACAATGGAAAGAAAGGCAGTAGTTGTTCTAGGGGTTTGAAGGTATATTTCTTAACCTAAAAGTAGAGTCCATATGCCCTATTTATGTTGATTTTGATTGTCATTTGGTTTCTGTTTATATTTACAAATATGGAAATGTGTTTAGAATGCTTCAAAAGTAGGGATGTGCTTGTTTCTCTTATTATTTTTTTTTTTGCTGTAATTTTTTACTCTATATTTTGATGTTATTCTCAGAAGTATTTTAGGAAATGTTTGATTTTTTTTATGTAATATAACCCTTCTAATTTAGTTTTTGATCAAATAGTGTTTGTTTTCTTAGTTTTGTAAGTTCGGTTAATGCATTGATAAGCCACATTGTTAATCTCGAGTTTATAAGGCTTTGGTCATGACCAAAATATGTTTTGAAAATCAATTTTGAATCCAAATTTCTTGGATAAGCTTACTATTTTTTATTTTCCAGTTTTGAAAAGTGGGATTTCATGCATGTTTTTCATGGTCTGTTGTTTTTTGTTGTTTGTTTTGATTCAAACGTATATGAATATGAAATCATGGTTTGTGTGAACTAAAAAGATTTGGTTTTGAGGCTTGGTATGCATTTCGGTGTTTAGCAGTAGGCTGATGCATTTATAGGCAAAATCTGGGTGGGTGTTCTTCATGTTCTTCCCAAGAACATTACCTGAGCTACGAGTTTCTGACCTGTTTTATTTCATTTCTTTGCATCTTCACATTTACATGACATCATTAAACAATAATCTAGGGTCTTCATGCATCAATAATTGTTTTTTGTGAGTTTTAATCTTAGGGTTTTATTTTTTGTACCGAAAAATTTTCAGTAAAATTAGGATTATTGAGTGATGATTGTTGAGATTTGTTGCTTGATTATTGATCCTTGCATGTTTTACAACCTTTCTGTTCCTTTTATTTCATGAAATCTGGTATGGTTTAGAGTTCGTGTTGCTGGAATCACTTTGAATGTTCATTTATGTTCTTCATGTTCTTTGTTTTTTCTGGGTTTTGATCCGTTTCCACAAAAAAAAATTAGTTTTTGTGTTTTTGACAAGTTTAATCTGTTTTTAGTTTGATTTTTGTTTTTGGCTTTTTTTTCAGGTCAAACCCATACCTTTGGTTTGGTTCATGTTCCATCAACCAAAGATTTATGGTAAACCCGGTCAAATCAATTCAGTCAGATTAAAATTGAATCAATGGATAAGGCTTTGTTTGGCTACCAATGTTTTTGCTAAAGGTTTTTTCTGTCTAATGGTGTGTTTGGCAAACTCTCCTTAGGCTTGTTTTGGGGAGTTTTATTACAAAAAATAGGTTTTTGCTAAACAAAGCTTAAACAAATTTAAAATTATTTGAGCATTTTTTTATATAAAAAATCTAAAATACTTTGGCATGTTTTAAAAAAGATATTACATGAATTTTACAACAGGTTTGTAAAATTCCAAAGGATTTTAGCCTATATTTCAATAACCCTAAAAAATTTTATTCATGAAAAATGCTAACTTAATTGGATAAATTGATCAAAGTTCTAGATCTTCATAAGATATTGGAGAAAAATGCTACTAACTTAAAGTGAACGATGATCGAATAAGTATATGAAAGGAGGAAGAATGACTATAAACTTGTTAAAGAAAAAGGCAGAATACTTGCTTTAAGAATCTTCGGGTTGGTGTTATTTTCAAACCTCACTGGAATAATCAATTTAGAGACGGTTGCAGCTTTTATTGCATATAAAAATACTTAGATAAATCTCATTGCGGCGATACTAGTAGAAACTATCTTAACACTCAATCATTGTAGGAGGGTTGGCAAGGGACCAATGAAATGTTATGAATAGTTGTTCTATTTATGGTCGATTAGCCATATAGAAATTGAGAGAGTAGTATTTAATAACGTATTATGGTTTAGTCAAAGACCATTAGAGATAGTTAAAGAAGAGGAATATAGGGACCTAAGCGAGGAAAAATGGAAAGTAAAATTGTAAGGATACAAGGAGGAGTGAAGTGGAAAGCCTATTGAATGAGAGCAACGGGTTGCTTGATGAGTTATAGGCAAAGATAATAGGTGCCTCTGATGGGAGTGATCAGATATTTTAGCTACGCACCTACTTTAGTTATGAGTCAACTTAGGGGTGTACAACATATGCCAAGGATAGCTGGGTTATCCCAATTCTCCAGGTTATTCAAGGATTAAGCTGCTTTGAAAGTTGTGAAGAACATTATGCAAGACTGGAAGCTTTTGGTATTGGTCAAGAAGAAATCAAATGATCTAAGAGATCCAGTTACTAACATATCTGGTCACTCCAATATGAAGAAATCCATCACTAGTCACCATCCCCATGACTTTTGGATTTAAAGTTCAGACTTTGCAAGCTCTTGAACCAACTAAAAGAAAAAAGGATTAACAACGAGGAAGAGTTGAGATAACAACTAGAAAAACTTCAAAAGAAGTTATGATAACAACTAGTAAAGCCCTCGGGTCTAGATGACATCACTGATGAAGTTATGAAAAAACATTATATGAAAATTGGGCTTGGTGTTTGGGCTTGATTAATCTTGAAAAACAAGCCTCATGTGGAACAAATGATTCTCGAATGCTTAAGTCAGTATGTGTATGAGAGGAAATGAGAAAAATATAAGAATGAATTGTTAAAGAGTGAAATAAGCTCACCTCGGGATGTGAAGATTTGAATGATAATTGATTGGTGGAATGATGGTTCTATCATCGATTGTAGTGTTTGGTTTTCTATTGGTGGAGAAATGGGTGATTGTCAATGATACGTTAGCTAGAAATAATTATTGGTTGAGAAATGAGATACTTGATTTGCATAAAATGTAATGTGTATTTGTATGGTGATCATTGACTAGAAATGTGGTGTCTACCCTGTATTAAAATGTGTACTTGCAGAGAATTTATCAATAAAAAACATAGAAAATTTTGTGTGCATGACAAGGCATAATGTTGTATTCTCACTTCTTAAAAATCAAAATAAATATTTTCATATATGGATATTGAACAATGTGTCAAAAAATATAGAAAAAGACAGAAAAACTTTATCCAA
>Ga0325402_1003900_pt1 | contig 13651 bp, 6 predicted proteins | sample PopdelMetagenome_22_FD_207212 | JGI IMG/M metagenome (GOLD analysis project Ga0325402, IMG submission 207212) | Populus deltoides microbial communities from Bellville, Georgia, United States - Xylem-PdKOR-R3 | ecosystem: Host-associated > Plants > Phyllosphere > Stem > Wood/Secondary xylem... | reverse complement strand
AATTTAAGCATTTGCGGTCTTTGGAATTAATGGATGATTCTGAATTTGAGGCTTTTCCGGAGAGGATTGGCGCCTTGAAACATTTGAGATATCTCAAATTTGACATGAACGCAAAAATAAAAAGACTTCCAAAATCTATTTTCAAATTGCAAAACTTGCAAGCTCTGGCAGTTACAGGTGAAGGATTAGAAGAGCTGCCCAAAGATGTGAGGTACATGATCAGCCTTAGATTTTTATTTGTAGTTACTCAGCAGAAGCGGTTGCCAGAAGGAGGGATTGGGTGTTTGGAGTGTCTTCAAACTTTATTCATTTTTCGTTGTGAAAATCTAGAAAATTTGTGCGAAGATATGCAAGGTCTTAAAAGTCTTCGAAAATTAGTTATTCTTGATTGTGATAGCTTGATTTCTCTACCACGAAGCATAAAATGCCTAACTACTCTGGAAGAATTATTTATTATCAAGTGTGAAGAGCTTGATTTGATGACGATAGAAAAAGAGAAAGAGAAAAAAATTCAACCTCCTTCTCTTCCCCTTCGTATTGTAACATTTTACAACTTACCAGCAACTCTTGCTTTACCAGAACAACTTCTACAAGGATCTGCAGAATCCTTACAAACATTTATCATCGGAGACTGTCCAAACATTGGAGAAATGCCGGAGTGCATCAGCAATTTAAAAAAACTTCAAAATCTTGAGATCATTGAGTGTCCAAGATTGAGCAAAAGGTGCATAAAGGGAACAGGAGAAGATTGGCCTAAGATCAAGCATATCCCTAAAATCAAGGTTGACGATGATGATAATGGTGAAGAAACATCTAATTAGGTACGGGTTATCAGTAGTTAAATATATCATATTTAGTTTCACATTTTTATCCATTCCTTTTTTTTCCTTTTAAATTCTTTTCAATGTTTATTTGACAAAACGTCTTGTGTTTTGGAGGGGCAGGTTCAAGTGGAACTCCATCAGATTTAACCAGAGCAAAAGAACAAGACAAGGCATGTCGTGTCATGATAAAATGCAAAGTTAACTAATTCATTCAGCAATTTAAATTTCTTTGAACTGAATACATCATTATTAAATTCTATGTTTGTCTAATTTCTTCAGGTTTACGTACTACTGTGAGGGTCCTGTCGGCTGAGATCTTCTACAACAGTTTGTCACTTACGAAGATCAGCTTAAGGCTCGGAGTGTCTGCTATGTGTAATTTCCTTGGCTAGCTGTGTGTGATGATTTGTCATCTATAAATTGATAAACATTTGGTTGTTCTGTATTATTGGAAGATGATGATAGAGATGAAGAAACATCTCATTAGAAACGGGTTATGTTTAGTTTTACATTTTTATCCATTCTTCAATTCCTTATTTTCGTTTAAATTCTTTTCCCTAAAAACAATATTAGCTTAATTTGAAAAATAAAATGCAATGTTAAATCGCAAATGTATGTTTTTTAAATTCTTTATAATCTTATTTAATTTAAAATTAAGTGTAGTTCAAAATTCTTTTTTTTTTTGTATGAGATTAATTCTTTTAAAAAAAACACTATTCATGAGAAAGTAAGATTTAAATGTGAAATGTTAAGAAGCACATGAAATATTAAGGATATTTTGGTGGTGACAGATTTAGGGATAAAAACTAGGCTAATATAACGAAATCAACATTTAAATTAAATAATATTATAAAAAGACTAAGTAGAAAATTGCAGGGCATGTGTTTTTCATTGCAGCCGTTGACATAATTTATCATGGATTGCTATAAAAAAATTATCATTTCGCTCTTGGGTTGAAAAAATAAAAGTATTGGATGTGAGGGTATTTTAATCTTTCTAATTATTTTATACAGTGAAAATACTACTCTATCGTCAAGATCAATAAATTTTAGAACTGTTAACTAAGTTATTTTGTCTTCTCATAAATTTTAAAATAGTAAATAATTATTTACCTTCAATGTCAAAAAATACTTGAGTTGTTGACGAAAAACTTTTTTTTCTTATTTTTTCCTTCTTAGGCTACATTTAAAATACATATTTTCCCTTATAAAAGACAAAAAGAAAAAGTTATGCATTTAGGGTTGTTTTGTTCCTTTCACATTGATTTATCTGTTATTTCCAGGGTAATAAGGATATTTTGATAATTTTACAAAGATTTTTTAAATTTTAATTTAGGAAAGTTGTTAGTGCGTGTATTTTACGCATTAGTGTTTAGGTGACTCCTACACTCTTTGGGCAACGCATAGATGTCGCCCGATGTTAAAACATGGCCTTTCATTGTGTCTTTAGAAGTGTCACTACGTCCTCTTCCTCTCTTTTTTATTTTGTTATTGGATTTCAATCCTTATATATTTGATTGTTTATTTTCATCGTTGACTTTTTAGGGAAAAAAATTATGTTTTCAATTTAGTTCTTAAATTATAATTCGTCTTATATTGTTTTTCCAATTCGCTTTTCTATTAAAGTTTTATTGGTTTTCAATATCATCATTCAATCAAAGTTTATGTTGTTTTATTTTTTTCAATTTAGCCCCCATTCTTTTGATTTCCTTTTCCTTTTGTTAAAGTTTTTTTCTTTTCAATTTAACCCTCTAATTTAAATTTTTTTATGCCCTCAAATTTATTTTTTATTTCATTTTTTTATCCTCATTCTTTTAATTATAATTTTTTATATGGTTGGTTTTGTTTTTTAGTTACATCCTTCAGTGTTTGATTTGTTCGAGACTACGCTTAATGGTTTTTTCATTTTTTGTGCTTCCAATCTAATAACACGGGTCACAAGTTTTATGTAACAACCCAATTTTCTACATCCCTTTTCACAATATATTGAGGATTTTTAGTGTAATTTTTTTTATATAGGTTTCACCAAAAATTCTACCAAAATTTCGGCGAAGTCTCCCCTATACTAGAAAAACTCAAGTTATTGACAAAATCATATTATACTTCCAATTTCATTTCACAACCTGGTCCAAACATCCTGGATCTCAATCCAACTCATCATCATCATTAATACAACACATCATATTCAATAACATCATAAAATTCAAGTTCACAAAATAACAATGCATAATTCAATTATTACATAATATCATCATATAAACTATATCTTGTATAATAACATCATGTAATATGAATCAAATAAAGGATTCGATTTCAACTATAAACATGCATAGTTAAATAGATAGTTAGAATTACAAACATTAAATTAAAGTCATACATGTAAATTTACGAGTTAATATTACACTTCAAGTTTTAGGAGATAAGTCTCTTAGTTTACAAATAATTACATGTCTAAAAGTAAAAGGTAACTAAATTAAAATCACTCCTCAAGTGACCCCGATGGACATGAACTAGAAATTAACATGTACATATAATAAATTAAAAGAAGTGGTAACAAACAATAAAAATGATAGGTAATAAGTTCCATGTTATTTCTTTTGATACATAAAGTTAGCCATATACAAATTTTACAATATACATTTTTCATTTATCACCAATATCCATCTAATATTCTAACTCATTTGCTGAGAATAATTTCATTTTGAAAATCTCAACGCATCTCAATGGTTTCAAACACAATCTCTTTATGAATCAATTCTCACTTGATACCAAGATATTTCTTTTTTGGTATCATTAGTTTATCTCATTCTTTCAGAATAACTAATCAATTCTTTCTTTCTCATTTTCTGGAAGGTAATTGCCAATACTAATGAATTTTATTAGTATCATTAATCTCCTAATACTGGGTTATACTAGTCAATTTCATTCAAATGTCGATATCAAGATAACCGATTGATATCATTAACTATTCCTACCCCATAATAGTTAATCAATTCTTATCAATATCTAATTTACCATCAAAGATGTCAATATCAAGAACCCTTGACATCATTAGCCTCTTTACCCAGAGTAGTTAATCACACCAGAAATGGTTACCGATACCAATACGACTCATTGATATCATTAACTATTGCCGACCTGGAATAGTTAATCAACTTATCTTGTTCCATAAACAGGGAGTAACCATGCCAATATTAGAAATAATTATTAACATCATTAGTCACCTGATTATCCTGGATCGACTAATTAATTTAAGGAATATTGGCACCAGTGGAACCATATTTATACCATTTGCTATCCAAACAAGAATAGCTAATCAATGTCATCTTAACCTTACATTCATGGCGATCCCTTTTCATTTTTTTTTATTAACATCATATACCTTGTAACCATGATTGCCAACTATCATTCATACACAACCTTAGTTACCAACACTACGGTCACTAAGCATCTTCATATTACCTTAGTCACTGTCGCACCCTCGCGGCGGAGCGCGACATCGCGGCGAAACTCGATTGATTTCGGGGTCTTTTTTTTGTAAAAAGAGAGTCGCCACCTAGTATTATGGTCATTAGGAAACCTAACTGGTCTTTCACAGATTCTAAGGCAAGGGACTGGTTGCGTAAAGGGAAGGTATTAGCACCCCTAGTACGCCCAACCTAAGGTAAGCTGCTTGGTGTTTGGTTTGCCTTATGATTGCTATGGTGTTGTTGTTGTTTTTTAATCCCATCTGTTTTTCTAGATTTGATTCAAACTAAATTTATTAAGATAGAAATCCAAGGAGGTTCCATGTGCTTTAAAAGCTCATTTTCCCCTTAGTATTTCAAGAGTTTGCTACTCGTAAATCGCAAGGAGGAGGGACAAAAATTTAGAAATTTAGGGCGCTTTAAAAGCCTATTTTTGCCTTAGTGTTTTATACTCTCATGGCTCGTAAACCGTGGAGTAAAAAAAAATTGAAATGTCCTCGATTATAATCAAGGCTTCTTTCAAGGATGTGTGAGGATTTATTATTCCTAGAAAATTATTTTGGATATTTACCACTCAGGGTTTCTTTATCCAAATATTAACAGTGAATAATAACAAATTATTCTCAATAATATTTTGGATATTCGTCCTTTAAGGATTTCTTTATCCAAACATTAGCGGTGAATAATAGATGAATTCCCCCCAAAATAAGATTTTTATATTTTTTGGAATATTGGCCAATACCCTTTGGAGTTTTACAAACATGTTGTAAAATCCAGAAATGCAAGAAAATAATTTTTGTTGTGTTTAAGAAATCCATGCGAAAACACATTTTCAAAACTTTCAATATATTTTTTTTAAAAGAACGTTCAAAACATGTTAGGGTATTGGCCGTATGCAACACACAAGAAAACAAATTTTTTTGATCGAAACATAAGCATCACAATTAATCACAATTAAAGACGACAAACCGTGCACACACACACACACACACACACACACACACACATATATATATATATATATATATATTCTCAAAATTCTGCAAAAATGAATAAAATATAACAAAACAAAGATGGCCTCTCAAAACTAACTTTTATCAAATAAATTCGGTTCATTCTTAAACCCTAAAAATTAAACTGTCACTGTTCAAGTGAATTATAATTCACTTGAACAGTAACACAAATGCTGTCATTTAACAGCACAAAGGAAAACGCCTCCCCCCTTAGAATCTGCCCAACACCTTACTGCAATTGCAGAAGGGGTTTCCCCACAATTTCAATTTCCTTCCCCGACCTAAACTTATCAAAGATACCCCATCCCAGATTATAAAGCAGAAAAGGAAAACATCTGAATTGAAGAGTGGGCTGATGACAGCCCCCACGGTTCCTCATGCACCAGAGAAAGAAAAAAAACAAAACAAGGAACCCGCAACTCTAACACAAATAATCGTCTAAACTCAAAGCCATGGGAAGAAATAGAAGACAAGCATTCATTGTATGGCAAAAAGAAAATAGAAAACGAAAGTGCAAAGCCAGAATACAAAACAAGTATTTTTTAAAACATCAAAACAATAAGAGATTTATATGCGGCAAGGGAGGAGAAAGTGGAGACTTGTACCTGCAAGTCTCACTAGTTTTAGCTGCAGAAGATGAAATACAAAACCTCAAATGAACGTTTCTCTCAATGTTTAGCAGCCAAACTTCCTCTCTATATGCTGCAGATCTCCCCGTTTCTGCAGGTCTCGCTGGTTTTGACAGATGAAAGTTTCTGTCAATATTTAGCAGCAGAGCTTGTGGTGCAGACCAAACGTTTCTTCTCTTCCTCTCTTCCTCTTTCTCTCATTTTTTCGTTTTTCTGCTCTCTCCCTTTCCTGCTTTTTTCTTCTCCCTTCTCCTCAAGCAAGAAACTCCCTCTATTTACTGCGTTTTTTACTCTGCCTCTCTTGCGTTTTTCTTTTCTGTCTTTGGCATTTCCTTCTCTGCTTTTTCTCTCTGTTTTTCTCTTATTTTTTTGCCCTCTCTTTTCTATTTTTCTGCTCTCTTTTTGCTGCCCCCGTTAGGTCATTAGAAGGGCTTATATATAGCCTAAATATGTCTCTATTTAGGAAGGATTCAATGCATTAATCCTAGGACGCAAATCCTTACTGATTTGCAGTAAAAAAACGCAAAAAGGAAACTGCAATATTCTGATTTTGTGTTGGTGCTTTACGTCTGATTTCTTTCCAATTTTAGAGGATGGTGTGGCTCTTTTCTTTCCTTCCATAGGGCCATCTTCTCCCTTTGAAATGAGGCAACAAAAACGTGGTCTTCAGCTCCAAAAATCAGGCGTGATGAGAAAGGAAAATAGCAGAGAAAAAAAGAAAGAAATCAGCTGGAGGGTGCAGCTGCAAGGTACTATTTTCCTTATTCGGTGTGGTAAAAATCCTGTCATTTATGATGATCCAACCCCCCTCTCCAGCTTTCAATATCATTCTTCAATTCAATTCCTCATTTTAACACTTTTCGATTCAGTCCTTGGTCCAAAAAAAATCCTTCGAATCAGTCCCGCGAACTTGGGCTATATCCTTCCTGCGGCAGAATTTTCTACCCTCACGTTAGATATTCAAATGGGAATATCTTGAGCTTCTGATATCGAAATCAAGTGATTCAAAAGCCCAAATTCATCTACGCGTCTAGGACTAAAACTTTGATGAAGAAGTCGAAGTGAGATAAAATCTTTTTACAGAACAGAATCTAGCAGTAATTTGGTTGGTCGAAAGGGATCTCCGGGTCTAACTCAAAAACTGATGAATGCCGAGAATTCTGATATGATTGAGAGTATGAACTAAGAACAAAAATCACAAAAACTAGGCCAAAAATAGAGTTTTTTTAGAGCAGACTCGGGTCAATATCCTTCTTGCGGCAGAATTTTCTGCCCTCACGTTAGATATTCAAATGGGAATATCTTGAGCTTCTGATATCGAAATCAAGTGATTCAAAAGCCCAAATTCATCTACGCGTCTAGGAATAAAAATTTGATGAAGAAGTCGAAGTGAGATAAAATCTTTTTACAGAACAGAATCTAGCAGTAATTTGGTTGGTCGAAAGGGATCTCCGGGTCTAACTCAAAAACTGATGAATGCCGAGAATTCTGATATGATTGAGAGTATGAACTAAGAACAAAAATTACAAAAACTAGACCAAAAATAGAGTTTTTTTAGTGCAGACTCGGGTCAATATCTTTCTCGCGGCAGAATTTTCTGCCCTCACGTTAGATATTCAAACGGGAATATCTTGAGCTTCTGATATCGAAATCAAGTGATTCAAAAGCCCAAATTCATCTACGCGTCTAGGACTAAAACTTTGATGAAGAAGTCGAAGTGAGATAAAATCTTTTTACAGAACAGAATCTAGCAGTAATTTGGTTGGTCGAAAGGGATCTCCGGGTCTAACTCAAAAACTGATGAATGCCGAGAATTCTGATATGATTGAGAGTATGAACTAAGAACAAAAATCACAAAAACTAGGCCAAAAATAGAGTTTTTTTAGAGCAGACTCGGGTCAATATCCTTCTTGCGGCAGAATTTTCTGCCCTCACGTTAGATATTCAAATGGGAATATCTTGAGCTTCTGATATCGAAATCAAGTGATTCAAAAGCCCAAATTCATCTACGCGTCTAGGAATAAAAATTTGATGAAGAAGTCGAAGTGAGATAAAATCTTTTTACAGAACAGAATCTAGCAGTAATTTGGTTGGTCGAAAGGGATCTCCGGGTCTAACTCACAGTGTTTTGCTTTCTTTTTTCTTTTGTTTTTTTTTTGAATTTTTATTATGATTTATTTCAAATCTATTTTTGTTGATTTCATATATTAAAATTGACATCGTTAAGAATTTAGCTTCGTAATTTGTTTCTTTTAATTTTTTTATATGAGGTTAACATGGTTTGTTAAGGTAAACTAGGTTGTTATGGTTTACAAGTTTGGTGAGTTATTTTTTTTATTTCAATTTAATTTTTTTATAGCATATTTTTTCCTTGAATGGCTAAAAAATTCAAGTGAAGATTCAAATTCAAGTCACTAACCTAAATTAAAGCTTGATAACGATGGTTAGATAAATTTAAGCTGCTTGTTGCTGGTGGCACATAGTTTAGAAAAGGAAAATGGGACATGAAAATTTTCAAAACAGAGCTCACAGCACCACCCCTGCCTCCTCTGCAAGCTGCAACCTGGTTTGGTTTAATATTTTAGCTATAAAATCCAGTATGACGAAAACCAGGTCTGAGTAAATATATTACAAATGGAAGAGCACCATATACAGCTCCAAATTCTATCTGAAAATCTCTGCCACTATGGTATCAAATCTAAAAACTGTTTGTTTTTATATTTTAAAAGTGTTACTGAAGTATCAGAGTTTACTGGTAGGTTATGAAGAGAGAATTTGCAATCCGCGACGGTTGATGCAATCTGTCAGCTAAAGTGAAAATGATTAAAACATGGTTAAGTAATTATTAGCTTAGAGAAAGAGCGAGGGAAGGTTTTTACCGACGGTGGAGATTGTGCAAGAAAAGTGAAGGAAGGCGTGTATTGGAGTGATGAATTTGTTAGGGAAGGAGTCGGGGTGGTATAGATAGTGAAGGTGGCGTTGCTAGTCGTTGCTATTAGTGTTAAAAGTTGGGTTTTTCTTTAAAGAAAGCTAGAAGTTTTGTTTGAGGGTCATTTTTTTTTTTTTTGCAAGAAGATGGTGGTGGCTGTGGTTGTGTCGATGAGTCACTTGTTTTGACGGCGAGGTTCGCGGTGCTAATGTCTGTTTGAAAAAAAATGAAAAAATAGTTTTTCAAAAATTGGTTAGGATGAAGGGGTGGTTTTGGAGCGTTTTAGAGATTTTTACTTAAAAATATATTAACATATTTTTTTTATTTTTAAAAAATTATTTTTAACAGTTATATATTAAAAAAAAATTTAAAATAAAAAAAATAATTAATTTAAGCAAAGAAATTTCAAAATTTAATGAAAAACAGAGTGTAAAAATTTATAAACTTTTAATATGTTATTGGATGTCTCTTCGTTAAGATCTTTGAAGCTCATGAATGAGACATTGCAGTAAGTTTGAGATTCTTGATGACTGTTGTATTATTAGAAACAATTAGCATAATTATTTAAATAATTCAGAACAACCAAATGTTTATCAATTTATTAATGACAAATCATCACACACAGCTAGCCAAGAAAATTACACAAAGCAGACACTCCGAGCCTTCAGCTGATCTTAGCAAGAGACCAACTGTCGTAGAAGATCTTGGCCGACTTAGACAAACATAGAATTTAATAATGATGTATTAAGTTCAACAACGAGGGAGCAAATGAACTGATTGGCAACCATTATGAACAAATGAAAAGCCGAGTAGATTGTTAGCAAATTGAAGTCCCCGAATTATAACCCCAACGACAGCTGAAGAAAATTAGACAAACATAAAATTTAATAATGATGTATTAAGTTCAAAGAAATTTAAATTGCTGAATTAATTAGTCAACTTTGCATTTTATCATGACATACCTTGTCTTCTTCTCTTGCTTATGGGGTTCCACTTGAACCTGCCTATCCAAAACACAAGAGGTTTTGTCAGTTTTTTTTGGTTTTTTCAAAGCTAATATTGTTTTCAGGGAAAATAATTTAAACGAAAAAAGGAATTGAAGAATGGATAAAAATGTAAAACTAAATATGATAGATTTAAATATGGTTTGCTGCTGCTACCTGCATGAGATGTCTCTTCACCACTGTTATCACCGTCAAACTTGATTTTAGGGATATATTTGATCTTGGGCCAATCTTCTCCTGTTCCCCTTCGGCATCTTTTGCTTAAACTTGGACAACGAGTGATCTCAAGATTTTGAAGTTTATTTAAATTGCCGATGCAATTTGGCATTTCTCTAATGTTTGGACAGTATGTGATGATAAATGTTTGTAAGGATTCTACAGATCCTTGTAGAAGCTGTTCTGGCAAGGCAAGAGTTGCTGGTAACTCTTCAAACATTACAATACGAAGAGAAGGGGAAAGAGGTTGAAGTTTTTCCTCTTTCTCTTCTTCTATTAACATCAAATCAAGCTTTTCACACTTGATAATAAATAATTCTTCCAGAGTAGTTAGACATTTTATGCTTCTTGGCAGAGAAAACAAGCTATCACATCCTCCAATAACCAATTTTCGAAGACCTTTAAGACCTTGCATATCTTCGCACATATTTTCTAGTTTTTCACAACGAATAATGAATAAAGTTTGAAGACACTCCAAACACCCAATCCCTCCTTCTGGCAACCGCTTTTGCTGAGTAACTACAAATAAAAATCTAAGGCTGATCATGTACCTCACATCTTTGGGCAGCTCTTCTAATCCTTCACCTGTAACTGCCAGAGCTTGCAAGTTTTGCAATTTGAAAATAGATTTTGGGAGTCTTTTTATTTTTGTGTTGCTCCCAAAATAGAGATATCTCAAATGTTTCAAGGCCCCAATACTCTCCGGAAAAGTCTCAAATTCAGAATCATCCATTAATTCCAAAGACCGCAAATGCTTAAATTCTAACAAACATTTCTCAAAGTCTGTTTTGCATGTGGGCCCCACTATACTATCTGCAAAGCCTATTGACCGCACTTGATGGAAGTTGTTTGGGAACTTGGGGAGAGTTTTATGAAAAAATGAATCAGAGTCAAGAACTGTCAAATGACGGGTCGTTTTGGAAATTTGGTGGTTTTGAGAGCTTATGATTGAAAACTCATTTTGAGCCAATGATGATGCAAGATCATGCATTATATCATGCATCTTAAAGTAAGCTGAAACAATCGTAACTACATAATCTTGGAAGAAACATCTTGAGATCAACTCGCGCACATAACGCAAGCCAACATCTTCCAACTTCTCATTTGGATTTGATGATTGATGAATGAGCCCATGTGCCATCCAAAATTGCACCAATTCGAGATCTGCGAATAGGTAATCTTTTGGAAAAACCGAACAATAAAGAAAGCATCTTTTCAAGTGAGTCGGCAGTCTTTGATAGCTTATTTTCAAGGCAGGTAAAATACCATCTCCCTCTTCTTCCCACTTCTCACTATCTCTCACCGATTTCCACTCCTTTTCATCAGTCTTACCATACAGTTGAGTCCCCATGTTAATCACTGCCAGAGGAACTTGCTTGCATTTCGCCACTATTTCTTTCCCAATTCCAATCAAATGCTGAACAAAATTATAATTACAAATGTGATTGGCACTCTAGTTGTCACATTAGACTGTTATTGCATAAAGAGTGTTAGATAGCATATGCTGCAATAACTGTACAGGGCAGTGAAAATCTATGGTAACATCAACTAGCTAGTAACATTACATACATAAGAGTTTTGGAAGCCAGAGTAATGTAAATGATTTTGATAACTGAACAGCATCAGCTTCAGAACTTCTTCCATCGCTAAAACTAAAGGTGCTCACTGGCCATTTCAACTTGTCCATTAGCAAAGGGATACAAATTAAGAGCTCAATCTGAATGATTTGGAAGTAATCTGAAAGTTTCCACTGGCCATCTCAATTTATCCTTTAGACTGAGTAATAATGCAAACATTTGGAAAATTCCAAGTAAAAAAACTAATGCGTCCCTCTGTAGATTAATTGTTTTAACATAACCCTCCTCCTAAATCTATATTTATAATGGTATGTTTGGGAACGTAATCCAAACCGCGTTCTTTTAAATTTTGAAAAATATTTTTACTAAAAATTAATTTTTTATGTTTTCAAATTGTCTAATCTTAAAAATAATTTTTAAAAAATAAAAATATATTATTTAAATATATTTTTAAATAAAAAATACTTTAAACTACAACCACTACCACAATCTCACATAATCGCTTAATCAGGCCCTTCTGTCCAATTGTAGGTGAGCAAGATAGTCCAAGCCATGTTAACTTTTATCCGTATAAAACCCGACAAAAGTTAGGCATGAGAGGGTAAATCCAAAATTTTATTTAAATATCAAAACAACTTTTTTTAAGAAAAAAAAAGATTTTTTTTTTCAAAACAAAGTTAATGGGTTGATGAGCTTCGTTCTGACCGGGTTTTACTCTGGATCAATCAGATAGTTAACATGGGTCTTCAACTAAATCAAGTCAGATTGCTCTTATTTTTTTAAAATCTCCACCGGTCCAGGCTCCTAATTAGTTAAATTTCAGGTTGACATGTCAAGCGAGTTCATATTTTTATACTTTTAACATATGATATCAAACCCGTGTTTCTTTGGCTCTTCCTCCACCATAACAGCCTTCATACTATCATGCTCAACAAGTCTCCAAGCAGCTTGCTCAAAAGCCAATCCAGCCATGTTGGCGGCTTATTCACACAAGCGGATACCCTCTATCAGTACTCCTAATCACCTCCGTATCCTCCGGAATCACACCCAACAATGCCAACCCCAGCATTTCCTGCACATCCAACACCGACACCATATCTGCATCGCGCTAGCTAGTAATGTTAGGAGTTGTTACCAGAACAGCCACCTTTGCCTAATGAGAGTCCTACTGATTTTTCCAACACCACCTTTTCCTGATGTTATAACGAAAACTCTTGGGGCTTCGCCGGCTAGTTCAGGCTTTCTGTTCCTTTGTAGGACTGATTGGATTGAGGGCTAGTTCAGGCTTTCTGTTCCATTGCAGGACTGATTGGATTGAGGGGTTTGAGTGAGGTTTGAAGGGCTTTGTTAGCGTTTGGGTTTTGGGTTTGAATGGGGTTAGGGAATGGAGGAAAGAAAGGCTTTGTGGTTGTGGGTAAGGGTTTTAGTGTCAGCATTGTTTGCTAAGTGTATGTGTTTTTGTCTCTGAGCAAGTGAGAATAAGAGAGGACGGTTGGTTTTGGAGTTGAGACTTGAGATTGATCTAAAAAAAAAGTAAAATTAAATTTTAATTTTTTAAAATATAAAAACAAACGGTGTCCTATCCAATTAGGAAACAAAGGAGCAAGTAGATTCAGCCTTTTGGGGTTAATTTAGTTTCACATCCTTGAACTTTTATGTTTTTTCTAATGCGTCCCTCTGTAGATTAATTGTTTTAATATAACCCTCCTCCTAAACCTATACCCTTTGATACTTAATCGGGCCCTTCTGTCCAATTTTAGGCATTTAATGTACAATATTACGTGAGAGAAATAGTCAATTTTGGGCATTTAATGTACAATATTAATTAACCATATTTAGGAATAAAAAAGTCAATTCCATTTTTTTAAATATCAAAACAATATAGTTTTGATTAAAAAAAAACATTTCAAAACAAAATTACTTGGTTGAGAGCTAATTTTGATTAGGTTTTACCTTAGGTCAATCAAAAAGCGAGTCAAGGTGGATTTTCGAC
>Ga0325402_1003896_pt1 | contig 13659 bp, 6 predicted proteins | sample PopdelMetagenome_22_FD_207212 | JGI IMG/M metagenome (GOLD analysis project Ga0325402, IMG submission 207212) | Populus deltoides microbial communities from Bellville, Georgia, United States - Xylem-PdKOR-R3 | ecosystem: Host-associated > Plants > Phyllosphere > Stem > Wood/Secondary xylem... | reverse complement strand
TATAGAACAATCAAAAGCATGAGAAAGTATATATATCTGGGGCAACATCTCATTCCTTTGTTTTCCTTTTTAAAAATAGAACAAACAAAAAAAAATAAACCTGCAAATCTCAAAGCCTTTGTGCCTCAACTTCAAAAATCAAAATTTTAACAATAACATATAAAATTAAAAATTAAAAATATTCATATAAATAAATTTTAAATTTAAAAGTTTTAAATTTGAACTTAAAATTTATCTTTTAACTTTCATATTATTTCATTAATTTTATATTTAATTTTATAAATTACTCATATTAATTATATTAAAATTAGTTTAATATAAAATATAATTGGTTCTTTTAAATGGTTTTTTACTATTAGAATGCACATACATAAATAAATAAAAACTATATTTATACTATTTAAAAAGCCATTTTATCAATTTAGCTCTTTAATATAGCATCTTCCATTGAAGATGCTCTTAGAGATTAAGTTTCATAATTTATTGTGATTTAATTTTTATGTGGTTATCCCGCTCACAACCCATGTTATGAGTTTTACCGGAGTTAACATGATTTTTTTTCTTTGTTTAATTGGCATTTTGTTTTTTCAATTTCATTCTTCATCATTGAGTTGATTATAAATTAGATTTTATTATTTATTTTAATTTTTTTATAAGTGGATTTGACAGGTTAACTAAGGTTGACTTAAATTTTTTTTTTATTGATTTTTTTTAGTTTCATCATTTAACATTAAACTGATTGAGAATTGAGTTTCATAATTTATTTTAATTTATCTTATAAGGAATTATCATGGTCTTATATTTTAAAAATGATATAAGTAAACCTATCTCATAATATTTTTTTATTAAAAGATTTGAAAATTATATATTTGTTAAAAAATTTATTAAAAGAGACAAGTAAACCTATATATCTCATAAAGCTTTTTTTTATGACTTTTACATCATCAGCTAGAGCATTGACAAAATGATCTTCATCAAAAACATCTGAAAAGTTGCTGGGAAAAAAAAAAAGGAAAGAGCTATGGCATCATCACATGAGAGGGCCCAACAACTTGAGATTTTCACTGATCAGATATAAATTATCAACAGTAAGGGAAAGGAAAATAATTCCTTGCTCATAACTTCAGATTTATTTAAGAACAAAATACACAATAAAGGATCGATTACATCATGCCTCACGCTTGTGAAGATCACAATTAATACAATTCATCAGTGGAGATTTCAATTGAGGCCATGCATGTGCCTATTTCTTGAGAAATTTCGTGAACCATTGGGCTGAGAGCTTAGGATGTCTTTTGAGTCCATCTTTATGATCGATATAATTCAGACCAAAACGTGATGTGTATCCTACTACCCACTCGAAGCCATCCATTAACGACCAAGCAAAATATCCTTTCACCTTGACTCCATCCCTACCAAAACGAACAGATAAAGTTAGGTTAATACTCTCTCAAGAAACTATTAACTTCCATGCTAGGGTGCTGCATTTTTAATTATTTGTGGACGTGATCTATCCATTAATTTGCAGAGAGTGGTCGTGCTTATAATTCGTCATTTCAGAACAAAGCTTTTTCTAGCTCCTATCTGGAGGCATGCATTCATGCACGCATAGAGAGAGCTGCACTGAGAACTTACTTGATGGCTTTTTGCACAAAAGAAAGATGCTGATGGAAATAATCGATCCTTTGGTTGTCAATGAGGGCTTCCTTTAGGGGCAATCTTGGGTTATCTGTCTCGTCAACACCTTCAGCAAAATAGGGGGGAGAGATATATTTCATATCAAAACTCAAAAGGGATCTATGAAACAAAAACTGGCTTTCCATTGTATATTACACCAAGAAACTAATAAAAATTATTTACCATTCTCAGTGATGTAAATAACTGGATCGTTGTATGCCTTCTTTATGTAAACCAAAAGATCATGAAGTCCACTTGGGTAAACGAGGAGCCAAAATGAGCCTGCCTGTAATTTCATGAAATCATGAGTAGGGTGTGAGTTCCAAGAATAGGGTTTGTTTTCTTTTTCTTGCTAAGATTTTATGGAAAGAAAAACTAGTAAGAAGTCTCTCTCTGTGTTAAAATCACAAATTACATTAATTAAGAATATGAAATTAAGGGCTTATTGACTAGATGATTCATACCTTTGGGCCGATGGGAATTCCATCACGTTCAACTGCACGCATAGCCAAAAGCCAATTGTTAGTATGGAATTATTAAGAAAAAAAAATATTCTAAACCATCTTGAAGTTGCTGGTTCTTACAGAAGGAAGCAACATGGGAATCTGTCTCATAGCTTGGGTGTGTATCATTAGATTGAGATTTATGGGCCACATAATTGGCAGAATAATAATTCAATCCAATAAAATCAAATGATCCCTTTATAGATCCAGCTTGTTTCTTAGAAAATTTGGGCAATCTTTCTCCTACAAGAGATCTCATTGAACTTGGATATTCGCCACTGGTTAATGGACTCATAAACCTACAAAAAATTACCCCAAAATAGTGCTATAAGAATTCATCAGTGAACGAACAGAAATGAGATGAAATTCAAGCAAACACATACCATCCAAGATTGAAATCGAGGGCTCGGCTGACAGCCTCAAGGTCTTCTTTAGCATTAGACAATGGCACAAACCAATTTGTTTGTAATGTAATCCCTATCTTGCCCTTTTGTTTTGCCTACAAATTAATATTTTAGCCAGTTAAATCACATTGTATAGGCAATTAAAAAAAAAAAAACTAAGAAGATGGAATCGTTATACAGATCAAATTGAGTCATCCCTTCTTCCAAAAATAATAATCGGAGAATGGTGTAGGAATTATGAGTTAAACCTGAAACCTTGTCCTGTACAGTTTCACAGCAGCAGCATGAGCAAGGATTTGGTTGTGCGACACCATGTATGGTTCTGCTCCTGAATCTCCACCAGTGCAGTTTTTTCCAATCCAAGCAGAACACCTACCTGGTGGGAACATGCCCGCAATATAGCCTTGCATGGTAAACATGGTTGGCTCATTCAATGTGATCCAATGTTTAACTCGATCTCCAAAATTTTCGAAACAAATTTTCGCATAGTCTTGATAATCATTCCTGTATAATTTAGCAGATCCTGATTAACTCCGAGTGTTTAATATTAGAGGAAGAGGAAGGCAAGGAGATTTACTTACACAATTCTCTCACTTAAAAATCCTCCATACTCGTCTTCTAAAGCCTGTGGAAGATCCCAGTGGAAAAGGGTGACAAATGGTTGTATGCCTGCAAATGATATAATTAAGAAACAGGTGAATTATTTCTGCATGCACATGATTTAATTATATTTGTTGAGAATTACTAGTTATTATATAGAATCATAACCATTGGCCAGAAGTTCATTGATGAGATTGTTGTAGTAATTAATTCCTTTCTGATTCACACCCCCGCACTTTTTTCCTTCTGAAAAAAAAAAGAGGAAAAATTTCTAGTAAGAATTTGAGCCTTCCATTTTTATCTTACTTTGTCGTTAGAATTTAGATACAAATCAATGAACATTTCAAAGATACTTAAATGCAATTGAGTCTTCTTACTTGGCAATATTCTAGGCCAAGAGATTGAGAATCTGTAGAAATCAAAGCCCATTTTTTTTATAATCTGAACATCCTCCTGCAAGAACATCATCGAACAAAACATAAAATAAAATTAAGCTAATAGTTCTTAGATCGGGCCTCATATTTTGATGAAAAATAGGTTCCCTAATGCAATATCATATAAATTTCTAAATTGAATGGATCTCTCGTATAGAAAAGTAAAAAGATGATATCCTCCTAAGGCATGGAATTTTTTTCTATTTCTTGAAGTCGTATAACTCCTTTTCAAGCCTAAATAATTACAGAAACTGTTTAAAGAATACGATGATATTTGGATATTTGATTTCTTAGAACATGGTGACTTGAAACATTTCAAAAAGCAAATTTTCTGGCTTCACATCCTGTTTAAAACTATATGGTGACTTGAAACATTTCATAAAGCTGCTACTATTTGGATTCTTTTCACAGAGATGGATAGACTACACAGTACGAATCTATATTAGTTTTCAGTCTTCCCTCGTCCATACCTTGTACCGATGATATGAATCTAGGGCGACATCTCCATTGCTGCCATTTGATATCTTGCCTGCATTAATTTATGCATGGATAGCTTCAAAGTGAAAATCTTATAAATAGTGAAACATACCACGAGATCACCCTAATTATCATTCTTGATTAATACAATTATCATCCTTCATACGAAAAATTAGTGAAAGAAACAAATTAAAGAATTAGAAGAGGCGGAGAGAGAGAGAGACTTGGAAATTTATGTGTGTACTCATCCCATATACTTGGTCCCTTTCCATCTTCAAATGCTGCGCCCTCATACTGATCACAAAACAATCAAGATGTTGCTTAACACACAAATAATCAAGTCTTGCAATGTATAGTGTCTTTGAAAAAACCCAATTGAAAGGAACCCAAAAGTTCTGACCTGGTATGCCGATGATGCTACCCCAAAAACAAAATCTTGAGGAAAGCTCTTGCGATTGAATGAAGCTGTGTCACCTTGGGTAGCAGCTAGGCTATTAAAACAAGAGCCAAAAACCAGCAGGAGGCTGAACAACAAGTAGCTTTGAATGGCCATATTTCAACTTGGTTTTGATTAGCAAAAAGGATGCCTAGCCTTTATATAGATGTTGGATGCGAGAAAACATCTCAAGGAAACAAGACGACTGTTAGAGATGACGAACACACCATGGATCTCCAGAAAAGATACAGATGTTTTATGTGAGAAAACAGCTCCACAAACTAGATAACAGTTAGAGATAGTTAGATGACAATGATTGACTATATATAGGAATATCTAGATGGAAGCCTTACTGTTTGAGGGCGTATCATTTTGTTGAAGATCGAATTCAGCTGTGAGATATAGGCATACGGAAATAGCCATGCCTTGCTCAATCTACCCTGTAAGACACTGCGCCAAAATTATGTTTTATTTATCAAAAGCAAAGTAGCCATTAATTGTTCTAATACACGAGAGGTGTAATAATAGAACTAAAAAAAAAAAAAAAGTTGGAGAAGCTCTGTTGAAGAGACGAGGGCAATAATTACCCCTAAATCTTTGTATTTCAGTCCCACCATTAATTTTTATTTTTTAATGGTAATTGTGATATATTTTCAAATAAAATTTTTATCTGAAAAACCTTTATTCCTAGCAATAGTTATAATTATGGTACTGTGATTTTTTAAAACAAAATAAAGTGCATTAAATGCTAGAAAACTTATTATTTCATATTTTTTTTATGTTCTTTTATAATCCACACTTAAATACAAATTATACTTATTGATGTTTAATTTTTTGTTTCTCGTTTGCAAATTCAAATTGTTTGCATAATATTTAATCAAAGATTATTCCTTCACTAATAGCAGTATTTTATTTTATTTTTGTAGAGTTTAAATAGCCATCATTGGTTGGTAATCCACGTTGTTTCTCTAATCAAATTCAATCTTAAATTCATAACAGAGTGACTTTAATAAAGAAAAGGATGAAATTTTAATCGTGTATTATTTCTAAATTATTAGAATATCACAAGGAATATGTATATACTAGTCAACTTGACTACCACATGCTATGTTAAAGTTTTCTCATTTAATTATATGTCAATATTCTTTCAACAAAAGTAATAATTTGAATTATATTAATATGCTACTAATAAAGTTATGAAAAAACTTCATATGAAAAATGAGTTATTTACAGGCTACAGTTCTGGCCAAGACATGGAGGCTTGAGTATGCTTGAAAAAAACAAGTTATGTATAAATAAGTAGATGTATAAGGAGAAAATGATGTATAAAAATACCCTGAGAAAATGTGTTATGGTTTGAAGCTTTTGAATTGTGTGAAGCAATAGATGTGATCATGCCAATCTCAAGATAGATACTCTTCAGCTGCAGGTATGAACCCACTTTTGCTCCATTTAGCTTCCGTAAACCAGGAAGCAAATGTTTCTCTCCACTTTCATACCATAAAAAACAAAATACCGAGACACGTTAATCAACTGTGTAGACAAAATTAAACAAACCATAAAGGTGAAGAAAATTATTGGAAAGCTTACTGTATCTCGGAGACTGTTTGTTATATCGGTTCCGTGTTGCCGGAAGTATTTTCTTGCTAAGTCGTTCACAAGGCTGTCAAGGGCATCAAAGATAGTCTTACTGTGGCCACTCAAGCCCTTAGAATCCCATCTGTCAAAGTAATTTTGGGAGCATTAGGAGTTTGATCTCCGTTCATAATCTTTTATTTCTCTGTATAGGCACAATGGTTTACCTTTGAACTGCGTCTGTGATTCTTTCCAAATCATCAAGAGAGCCTTCCATATCATAAAAATCATCAGCAACTGTGATAGCTATAGCACTCTTTGCTACCATCATTCTGATCTCAGAATCCTGAGGTAGTGATGTGCTAGCAGCAACGGCAAAGTAGCAAGACGCAGTTTTCTCTCGGCCGAACCCCATGTCACTAAGGCCCCAGCTCTTAGACCACCTGTCTCACACAACCAAGACATTAATTTCCTTTACCTACCTAGAACTACTTTATTAAAAAATTACTTTCCCTGTGTGTTACGTTGTCAGTTCTTCCGATTCACTCTTGTATATCGTTTTTCGAAACTCCTAGAACTACTTTATTGTGTGAAGTGTTTGTTGAATGTTGGTGATATGTTAGCTAAAATAATCATTAGTCGAGATAGGTTAAGAAAGATGGTGCCAACCCTGCATAAAAGTGTTTACCTGTAAAGAATATGTCAATAAAAGCATAAAAAGTTGGTGTGCATGGATGATGCGTGGAGCTGCATTATGACTCCTCGTAACTATGAAAACATTCAGTGTGTTTTGAAAGGTGGGGGAGGAAAAAATCAGCCATTTGAGGCTTGGTCCAAATGATGAGGCATGGTTGGTGGCCACGAATGATATACGTTGGTGTCCACATGTAGTGTGGTGGTGCGGTCTATTTGGGATATTAACCAAAAAAAAACTACTCTTTTTATTTTTAATAAATTGCACCATCATCCCCCCTCTTAAAATTCTTTTTTTAAAAAAAAAACATGTTTGAAAGGCTTAACTAGTAAAAATAAAAAAAAGGACTTACTCATTAATTTCATACAAGTGATGTTGTTACCTGTTATGGCTACAAGAGTGTTATCGTTGTTAGGTGTTTGATTGTTGGCCTTTTATCTTATGAAGTGTTTGTATGCAACTTTTCTTTGTATAAATTTTTGTCAATATTTATGAAAGAGAGAAGAGTTTAATTGTCTTGTTTTTTAAAATAAATTGTGCAGTAATAAAAAGTGAGTGTAAAAGTAAGTGATATGGTGTATGCATTCAAGGCGTAGAAAAGGGTCTTGTGAGTAGTTATAGAGAGTTGGAGAAGGATTCCTAATTCTTTTAGAGATAGATGGTATCAGAGACCTGGAGAAGGATCCTTGATCCTTTTAGAAACATTTAAAACACATGAAAATTCAATGCAGACATGTTTGGAGACATAAAAATCTCACCGTAAAGATTTTCATGGAGATATTTGGAGACATAGAGATTTCACCATGAAGATTTTTATGGAGACACATTTGAAGATTTTAATAAAGATTTTTGTTAAAAGCATTGGAGATATGGAGAAAAACTACTATTTTTATTGAAATGCTTAAAAGATGGAGATACAGTTCATTTAGCTAATTTAGGGATTATTGGATCTCATATAGATTCAAGTGTGTAGACTTCCTTCATTTCATACTAAATTCTTGTTTTTTTTTTCATGAATTGGTAAAGGTATCCTCTAGCGATAAATATTTATATCTTTTTTTTTTCAGAGCATGGCATTCATAAATTTCATTCTTATAGTTATGGTGAAAACAGTTGAATTTATTAAGGTTTCTCATTCTATGTTATTTGTCAAGGGAGGTGGATTATGAAGTTTTTTTTCCTTGATGATGGTTAATACCCAAACTCGTATGGTGGTGAGAAGGTCAGTCAAAAGCTCAAGAAATATAAAGGGATCATGAATGTGTTTGTTGGTGCTCTTTTTAGATTCTCTAATTGGACACTAGTGATGTTAACAAGACTTTGCTCGGTGAAAACATGGATGGCTTTGTTTAGTCATGTTGGTTTATTCCGCTCTAATATAATTTTTCATTACATGTTTAATGCTCAGAAGGGTCTTATCATGCAGTATATACAAGTGTCCCAATAATGAGTAGTTGTAAACTCTACTTATCAAGGTCTCAGTGGCAAATAGTTCGAGTAGATTTTTCACATTAAGCACTTCCCCGTTAAATCTTTAAAGATATGTTATGGTGCTTTTATCTTTTTGTTTGGTGATGGTGAAGGGTTTTGTCATGCTCTTTTTGGATGGGATGATAGTGTTGAAATAAAAGATAAGCTTAATATAGAGGTCATGAAGGGCAATGATGGAGTCATTTTCAAGGATGTGATATCATACCCTAGTAAATACAGGAAAGTTACAGGAAAAATTTTATACATGGCATCATTATTTTGTATTACAAACTCTAGGATGCCTATGATATTTTATATATGCTCTCTATTATTTGTAAGGTCATCATGGTTATTCTAATTGGCTTTCATGGTGACACATTCTTTAAAGAGATAAGTGCGTAACACTCTATGACAAAATAGAGAATCTGGTGGGACTAGTGTTCATTCTTAGGAATTGATCTAGTATTACATCTAGGTCTTTTTTTATCAGGAAGCATACAAGTAAGAGTTAAAAGAGGATTGATGGAGATATCCACGTATATGGCTAGGATCTATGGGAAAGTGCTCTTCATAAGGAGAGCGACTACTTTAGAATATAGAAATATCATGCAAACTTTGCATGTCATTTTACCCTTTTTTTTATGAAATCTTAGTTTCCTCTTTGCATCTAGTGTATGCAATGGAATTGTGTTGAATTTCTTGTCTATGGAATAGAAAAGTGTGATGTTGCTCTTATATGGTCAAACCATCATTGTTAAGCACTTGAACTTGATAAGTAAGTTATTAAAGATAAAGAAAAATTACAGTTTTTATGGGAGAGAGATCAATTACTCTTCCTTGTCTTGGATTTTTTTTTGCCATGGAAAGAGTTTTGGTGCGTAATGAAAGGTGATGAACTGACTTTTTGTTCAATTCTTACAAACAGCACCACTAATAAAATTATAAAAAGACTTCACATGGAAAATAGGCTTTTCATTGGTTGTGATCCTGGACCAAGATGTGTGGGCTTTTAAATATAGGTTGTGTCTAAGCTTAAGTGTTCCTAAAAAAACAAGTCCATTGTGGAATAAAGGACTCTTCGATGCTTAAGTCGGTGGGTGTATCTGGAGATGATGTGTGTGCTTACTAACATAGGTTTGATGCCAATAAGCTTTTCTCTTTTCCTCTCGCGTGGCCTTCTAAATTTTCAAAGTATCTCTTCAATTTTTTTTTCTTTGGAATTGATTTTTCTTCATTTGATTACTATTTGTTTTATTTGATATAGTTTCTAAAATTATATTATTATTTTTTTAATTTCATCCTTCTTTAGTTTTTTAATCTGTCAAATTCGATTCTCATTCTTTTTATTGCTATCTATTTTATTTGAGATAATTTTAAAAATTGAATTTTTTTTTTCACAATTCCATCCTCTATTTTTTTTTTTCCCTATCAGATTTGATATTCTTTCTTTTTATTACTACTTTTTTACTTTGGTAAATTTTTTAAATTGATTTTTTTATTTGATCGGGTTTATTTGATTATGTTTTTTAAGCTCATGTTTTTTCAATTTCTTCCTTCAATGTTTATTTATTTATTAAATTCTGTATCTAATTCTTTTATAACTCATTAATTTAGTTCCAAACTTAATCCAACCTGATTTCAATTAAAACTCAATTAAGGTCCAACCGGTAAGAGAATAAGACAAGGAAAAACAAAGACACAGATTGTCCAATTGAGTTAACTTATTGTTTTCATTCCATTACCTAGGCCGTAAATTTCACGGGTTAACCTTGGTCAATATAATATGTCACCATCTTTTCATTTTATTCCTTAAATTTATTTATTTATATAATTTAATCATTTGACGGTGTGTTGTTTTACTTTTAAATCAAGGCCAGGTAAAGATTAAAACAACAACATTAAACTTTTTTTAGCCAGATCATAATTTTAACAAGGCGATGAATTTGTTATTGGCTCACAAGATTGAACAAGTCACAACAATTTATTTTTTCATTTATTAATATATATGGTGGTTAATTAATTTAATTTGATGCTTGCATTGTTTTTTATTCAATAATTAGGTTTGACACTTGATGAATCACAAGCATTAAGCCTAGAATGTACAAAAGCATAAATTTATAAATTTATTATTTTATTAGTTTTTTAACCATAAGTATTGATGACAAAAATGTCAAAGTTTATCCAGAAATATTGATACATTTTATCTATTACTATATTTTTGCATTCTTGGTATATTTGTGCGTGTATTTATATGTCATCCACATGGCTTGCACATAAATATTCAGAGTACATGACTTTTGACTTTACTTTGAGTCATAATTCAAAAGTTACTTTTATAAATAACTTATAACAAAAATAAATTAAAATAATTTTTCGTTAGAAACATGTTTGTTAAAAATAATCCAACCAACTGATTTGAAGGAAAAAAAATTATATAAGTTATAATCAATAAATTAAAAGTTAAAAATTTTAATTTTTTGATTAAATCAAAATTGCGACTGAAAAATTGAGTTAATTTTAATTTAATCAAAAGTTAAAACAAAGAATGTAACCTAACCAAACAGTTCGTTAAGTTAGAAGAGTAAAACACAATTTAAATCAATTTGTGAAAAATACACCAACTATAACCTTTAGCATGACTTTAGGATTTTAATTTAAGTTAGTTTTTAACATTTGAAACAAAGAAAAATCATGAATATATTTAAGTAGAAACAATTCTTGACTTAAATCAAACATTCATTATAAAATTAAATCAAAATTGTACTCTCTCTCATTTAAGCTACCTCCATTTTTCAAAAAAAAAAAAAATATATATATATATATATATATATTATTTTAAATTAATTTTACCATACATATCTCTAACTTGACTTATTTTTTATCATATATTGTTTATAAAAAAAGAAATACAACTTAAAATCAAAAGACTTCTATAAATCATGTCAGGTAACTTTTTTTTGGATTCAAGGAAACCCCACCCCTGAAAAACACACTTTATAAACCCAGATAAGCGAGTAAAACTCCGACTGTCCCAGATTTTTACAAGAAGTGCATGCCATAACTCAAACTAGCAGATCTCAAACCTTTTGTCATCTCACCACGCCTCTTGGGGACTGGGAGGCATAACCTTAAGCTCACTCGTTAAAATTAAATGAGAAATTCTATTTTTATCTATCAATAGCATCACCCTCCTTGACAAAAACTATAATTTCTAGCTTCTGAAAACAATTCTAGCCTCGAAAGAAACAAATGAAAAACCTGTTGATGATGAGATCAGACCGAAAGTGCAAAAGAATTATAAAACTACTCAGAACAAATAACATTTACACATTAGCTAATGTGAGCTGCTGTTATAGACAAGACATGTCCAGAAATGCGATCACACATAGCAAACACCATTTCTCACTTCCTCATAATTTGAGATTTCTTAACATACAAAACACTATTGCTTGGAATCTTAAAAATTGCAAGGTAAAAAGTCTTTTAACAATATTGCGTTTCATCAATAAACAGAAGTTTCATCAATAAACAGAAGTTCCCGCTGCTCAACCAACCCCTTAAACAACCACTGCCAGTATCTACTTTTGGAGGTCCAACACCAAAATTAGCATAAATACTTGCTCAGCAGGAAAGAGAAATGCAGGTTGCCTACAGTACCTATTAATCCACAAGTTGCTCGAAACAATGGAGCACGAGGTATGAAAGAGAATGAACAAGGAACAAGCCACCTTAACTAACAGATTATGCTTTTTGTTGCTGACAGTTGACACAAAATTATATTTACATACCTGAGATATCTGCGCAGGAAGTAGCTGCTAACAGTTGACAATAAATGATTCGATAATATAATATAAACTGTGATACAGAACTTGAGAAAGGGAATCGTGTTCCTAAGTTTCTTATGCACCATAATCTCCATTAGAATACTTCTCTTCTGGATAATAAAACGCATTCACAGTATTTCCTCCAAATTTCCTCCCATTTAGTGCATTTCTTGCGTTTGCACAACTAATGGTATCAGAATACTCCAAGAACACCTGCAAGAAATAAGAGTGCAAGGTGCTATTACTACAAAATATCTATTACTACAAGGTGCACCATAATCTCAGATTCTCTGACATTACTATCTCCATGCGAATAGTTCCCTTTGTTTTCAAACTAGGCAGCAAGTACAAAATTGGAGGAATGAATGCAGATACTTTCAGAAGTATCAGGAAAAAGTGAGACAGAGCTCAGCAATAAATACACAGGTTAAAAACAGGTGCAGCACAAGGAAACCACATACCTTTCCAGCGCCAGGCATTTTCTCTTCATTCTGACTTGGGCGAGGAATAACAACATTGATCAAGGTTCCTAATCACACGACCAAGCAAATATTATAAGCAGTAATAAACTGCATGTACCAAAGAGCTACATATTAGAAACAAGGAGAATAGCACTTTCCATGATAAGATCCCTGTAAAGCTACATATAGTCTGTCACCAAAGAAATTTTTTATCCAAAAGAAGAATGCAATGAAAAACAACAACAGATTAAGAATTTGCATCTTACAAATAGTTCTAGGTTATATTTTCAATGTAGAAAAGAATAAATAGTGATGCACATGTAACTGTGTGGGCACAGATGCACAGAGATGTACTTGCATGAATGTGCAAGTGCTTGTGCATACCAGACAAACACGCAGCCATGCATGGGTACACTCATGCACACCCCACAGGCAACAAGAAAGAACAAGGAGGTAGAATGTAATTATATCTTTATGAACATACCAAATTTACAACATTCTTCCCGCATATCTTCTAATATTTCTTCATACTCTTCATCATCTGCTAGTACTTCCATGGTAATAGCCTTTATCAGAAAGGGGATAGAAGAGAATAAGATTTATCAATCATTCAATCAAGCATAAATCCATTAAACAAAAGATAAAAAAAAAACTGATCGTGAAACAAAACTGTACAGAAAAACAGATGGGTGATCTAAGCTCACAGTTGCAATATGCAATGATTATATATTAGAATAAACATTTGGGATATCATGGCATACTTCATTTGGGGATGTAGGAACAGGGTTTACAAGTAGAGGAAAATCATCAGAGTGCTCACAAAACAAGCTTCTAAGCATTTTGGAACTCTCATTATTTCCTCTCATTCTCCCCATTCTTTAAATAGCAGGTAGTGATAGTGGTAATAGCAGCAAAGCAGAAAATAAAACCATGAACTAGAAAAAGGCTGTATGGCACCTCAGTCAAGCATAAAACTTTAGATGGAGTGTATGCAGATTCTGCCAACGGTATCCCTACTCCAGGAAGATTCATAACACCAGCTTGCAAGGCCATTTTCTGCAAGCAAAAACCATATGTGAGCCTATACCATAGATTTAAAAGTAA
>Ga0325402_1003891_pt1 | contig 13666 bp, 9 predicted proteins | sample PopdelMetagenome_22_FD_207212 | JGI IMG/M metagenome (GOLD analysis project Ga0325402, IMG submission 207212) | Populus deltoides microbial communities from Bellville, Georgia, United States - Xylem-PdKOR-R3 | ecosystem: Host-associated > Plants > Phyllosphere > Stem > Wood/Secondary xylem... | reverse complement strand
ACATCTGATTTGGGCTTTGCTTTTTTAAATTGAATTTTCCTTGTCCCTAGGGCTCTCATCAGTCAAAAATATACTATCAAAATTTTAATTTTTGTAATTTTGAACCTTGTCAATCAATTTCTGTCCTCTTTTCAGCATTCTAGCATCCTTTTCTCACTCCTATTATTTTTGGATTTCCTTCGAATATTTTTTTATATATTTTTTTCGTATTTTCTCATTTTCTTTTTTTTATTTTGTTTTGTGGGAACCCAAAAATGGATAACAACAGATGCTTCCTCTTTACAATGCTTACGAAGCAAAACATCATCAATGTCTTGCATAATAAGCTTGTAAAGGAAAAGAAAAAGAAAAAAAAAACGATCTCATTATCTTGATTTATTTTATTAAATACAAAGATAAAGTTTTTGATTTCTAATAAAAAAAATTTACATACTAGAAAACACACATATTGACAACACTTAAAAGGTTTTTGTTTTTGTTAGAAAAAACACTCTTAATCCCGCACGTAGAGAGTGTGACTGTTTGATCATTTAGAAAACAATTACTATAAAATTGCTTTTTAATGTACCTATCTAACTTACAAAATGCATATTGTAGGTCTCAAATTTCTTTTTCTCAACACCATAAAAATACTATATCATATGTGATGTGATGTGATATTTTATTTTATTTTTTTTTATTTTTTTGTGAAAAGCAGATCATGAGAGTTGACAAGGTAAGGTTGTCTTGATTCATCTTATTAAATTCATACGTTCTTAAAAAAGAAAAAGAAAAAAGTGGTCATATATATTCAAAAAGAAAAGAAAAGTGAAATATAAACCCATATGCGTGTATGTGAACAAGGTTGTCTTGATTCTTCTTATCAAACTCATACATTCTCAAAAACAAAAGAAAAAAAGTGGTCGTATATATACTTTCAGAAAGAAAAGAAAAGAAAAGAAAAGAACAGAGAAGTGAATTATGCTAGTGTCATGCTAAGACCCACCATTGATGGGAAACATGCACAATAAGATAGGGATAAAGTGTATAACAAGCTATTCTTAATTAGTTAGCTTCTGGCGGTCTGCATGCAATCCCTAACATACCAAGTTATAAGAGGATTAAGTAAATGTAAACCTTTTTAGTCCCTCCTACAAAAGAAAGTGTCATTAACACTTACATATATGATTGGATATGTCATGATGAATGCTAGAATTACTTTCGAAGTTATGGTTATTTTACTTTGATTCATTTACAAAAAAGTTCAAATAAATTAAAATGAAATAACGATTATTTCTTAAAAATAATTAATCCCTTTTTGTGTCCATCTGTTTGGTAAATTTCAAGAGCTCTTTATCTTTGTCGGGAACTGACTCAAAAAGTACAAAAATCATGCGGAATATGACTACGATAATTTGAGTTGGATTTGGATTAGTTAGTGCTTTTGAATTGAATTACTTTAGTTTTGATTCTCGAAGACATTGGACCCATTAATTTGTGCTTGTAGGTCCTAAATCATTTGATTAAAAAAAAAAACAGCACAGTAAAATAACTTTTTTTGTGGAATGGTACAGTTTAAAAAATATTTGATAAAATAGCACAATTTAAAATTATTGTAATATTTAATAAATTGAGCATGAATTTAGTAAATTATGTGTGCCGTTGAATTTTAGATAAGTTATCAAATTTAGTAAATCACATATAATAACGAAAAAATTATGTTGTTAAATTATGATAATTTAGGCTTGTCATAAGAAATAAAAAAAAATTATATGTTATGGACTTAGATAGAATTATAATGATATTGAAGTTAATATAACTTGGAGGTGTCAAGTTGAAAAATATTAGTAGTATTATGTATCAATTGTATAAGATGATAGTTTCAAGATAATGATGGAATTTTTTTTTTTATAGAACTTTTGATTTAATGTTAGTATTGTATTAATATTAGGTTGGTTTGTTATTGCAGAAAGGTCGAGAGGCTGCCTATATGCTTTGTAATATTAACAAAGAAAGCAAAGGATACACCTATATGTGTTTTGGCGGCTCATTGTTTGTCCCAATTCACTTATCAACTTTAGAAAGACGTTAACTCTTGATATTGTCGTACCTAAGTACAAGATCACTTAAGTAGGAGGTAGTCATTGTATTGATGAACTTAGCTCATTTAGTGGATGGCATAGATAAAAATAGATAGATAGATAAGTGAGTTAGGTTGAACTATTTTGGGATTGCAATCAGTAAAATGTTGAATTGTTTAAATATTTTAGATTTTTTATATAGGCATATATGTATGTTTATTTATTTATTTGCATTCATCTCATAAAAACATTATCATATATAACAGTTCATAAATATGACCGATGATAATAATTGAGGTTTATGTTTTGAGTAGAGTGCTTGAAGCATTTGTGATTATGAATAGTATGAGCTGTTATATTTAAGTTATTATGGTTATTAGCGTATATTTTTAAACGAGATAAGATTTTGGATAGAACACTCATGCAGGGTTATAAAAAAATCATAAATGGAAACCGTGATATCAATTAGGCAAACTTCAACAAACTCTAACTTTGTTATTCGTCAAAAAAAAAAAAAATTGCATCTGTAGAATTTAACTTTATGTGCTTTTATCTTTGTCGGGAATTGACTCAAAAAGTACAAAAATCATGCGGAATATGACTACGATCATTTGAGTTAGATTTGGATTAGTTTGTGCTTTTGAATTGAATTACTTTAGTCTTGATTCTTGTAGACATTGGACCCATTAATTTGTACTTGGAGGTCCTAAATTATTTGATTTTAAAATAAAAAGTAGCACACTAAAAATAAATTTAGTGAAAAAGTATAGTTTAAAAAAATGTTGGCGAAATAACACTTTTAAAACTATCACGATATTTAATAAATTGAGCATGAAAGAAGTTGAATTACAATGAATTATTTATTGTGTTGAATTTTAGATAAGTGGTCAAACTTGATATTTTATTTGAATCACTTCAAATTAGATATGAAAGTTTACAATTAGGTTTGCTTTTATACAATTGAGCATAAAATATCATGAATTATATTTAATTTTTGTGAAGTATGTGTTACATCAAAAGTTTGGGAATTTGTTTGAATTTGTACAATTAAAGTTGATTTCATACTATTTGTTAATAAGTACTAAAGCCAAATAACCTCAGCAGTGCCATCGGCTAAGGCTTTGTACTTAGCTTCAGTAGAAGAGCAAGCAACTTTGCGTTGCTTATCAGATTTCCACGAAATCGGCGTCTGACCAAAGAACACAAGGTAACCACCTATAGATTTTTTATCCTCAACACTGCCTGCCGAATCTGCATCTGTAAAACCATGTAAGGCAAAAGAGGAACTGCGAGTAATATGCAAGCCATGGGATGTCGTACCCCGAAGATAACGCAAGATGCATTTCACAGCAGCCCAATGAGAATCTGTAGGAGCATGCATAAATTGACAGACTTTGTTAACAGCAAAACAAATATCCGGGTGCGTAAAAGTGAGATATTGAAGAGCACCCACAATTTGACAAAAGCGTGTAGCATCAAAAAATAATGGATCGGGCAAAATGGTAGCTTTGGATGTAGAGATGAGAGTATCAACAGGTTTGCAAGATAACATACCAGCTCGAGTGAGGATATCAAGTGTATATATATGCTGGCGGAGCATAAGACACATACTAGTAGACTGAACCTCAATATCTAAAAAATAATAAACAGAAACCAAGTCGCGAAGCTTAAATTCTGAGCTTAGTAGCTGAATGAGGCGTTGGAGCAGAAGAGAGTTGCTACCCATAAGCAGAATATCATCAACGTAGACCAGAAGATAATAAATATAAGCACCAACAGAGAAGATAAATAATGAGGTATCCACCTTAGATGCACGGAAACCAATAGATAACAAGAAATTATTCAGACGAGTGTACCAAGCCCGCGGAGCCTGTTTTAAACCATATAGAGATTTATGTAAGTGACACACATGAGAGGGGAGAGCAGAATCAACAAAACCTGGAGGTTGTTTCATGTAGACCTACTCATCAAGAACATCGTTAAAGAAGGCATTATGGATATCAAGCTGATGAATTTTCCAACCACACGAAATGACAATGGAGAAGACTATTCTGACGGTCGCCTGTTTGATGACAGGACTAAAGGTTTCAGAGTAATCAATACCTTCTTGCTGAGTGAAACCCCTAGCAACCAGACACGCTTTATACCTCTCGATGTTACCATCAGATCTGCGTTTAATTTTGTACACCCACCGATTACCAACAACATTCATGGAAGGGTGAAACGGTACTAAGGTTCAAGTTCTGTTTGCGCGCAAGGCTTGAATTTCCTCATGCATAACACTATGCCATGCCTCATATCTGTTAGCATCATTAAAAACAAGTGGCTCATGAGAGGGAGGAGAAACTACCCAGCTAAAGGAGGCAGCAGAACTTGTGGCATTGGCAGTGGACAACGATGTCTTGGGCTATCTTGGACGGACGACCATGGGATGTTGACGAGCTGCTTGACATGGAGAAGTGTGACCTGTAACTAGAAGGTGCTGAAGAGGATATGAAGAGAGGTCTACACAAAGTTGTAGACCAGCTGGAGACGCAATGGATGGACTGGTCGGTACTGCAGAAGATGGGGAGGCTGAAGCAAAGCTGGGATGTTCTGCAGGAGAACCTGGCTGCTCTGCTGCAGCAGACCGGAGAACATGTGCATCTGATGATGGAGAACCTGTTCCTGTATAATAATCATTGGAAAGACAAGCATATGGTGACAGTATGGCAGTGTGGGATAGGGATGAAGGGGTGGTAGTAGCTATGGTTAAAGGGATGGTCTGGTGGGATGCAGCAGAGGGCATAATTGGATTATTTGGAGGAGCAGGTTGGGGAGTAGTAGGTGGAAAATATGGAGGAGGGTTCAAGGATGGAAGATAGGTAGGTGGTGTGGGAGGTACCGGTGAGGATGTTACCTGTTCAGACTTCTCAAAAGGAAAGACAGTTTCATGAAAACGAACATGACGGGAGACATAAATACGATGAGATTCTAAATCAAGACAACGATAACCAAGATGGGATGAGCTATAGCCTAAAAACACAAGGAGAAGACCAGAAATCTAATTTATGAGCATTATATGGACGCAAAAAGGGGAAACAAAGACACCCAAAAGTACGTAGGAAGTTATAATCAGGAGTGCGATGAAACAAACACTCAAACGAAGATTTATTTTAGAGAACAAGAGTAGGCATGCGATTAATAAGGTATACCGATGATTCAAAAGCATAGTTTCAAAATCGCAATGGTGCACTACACTGGCCTAAAAGGATAAGGCCAATTTCGACAATATATCGATGACGACGTTCGACAGTGCCATTTTGTTCATGAGTATGAGAACAAATTAACCGATGATGAATACCAATGGTCTGAAAAAATTTATTTAATTTATGATATTCACCGCCCCAATCAGTTTGAACAGATTTAATTTTAAGGGAAAACTGACGCTCAACAAGTGTTTGAAAACGTTGAAAAGTGGAAAAAACATCAGATTTCGCAACAAGCGAATAATATCATGTATGTTTGGTATGCGCATCGACAAAAATAACAAAATAGCGGAAGCCATTAGAAGAAAACATAGGGGTAGGACCCCAAACATCACTAAAAATTAATTCAAGTGGGGCAGAAGTTTTGTGACCCGTAGGTCGTAAGGACAAACGGGACGACTTTCATAAAGGACAAGCTTGACACTGAGTAAGAGAACATCTAGAAGTACATACGATTTTATTGCCGAAAACTAACAAATTGAAAATGTGAGGGGTTGGATGAACCAAACGACGATGCCACAAGAGACCAAAAAGCTTGAGGAATTAATGTGGCAGAAGACTCGGAGAGGACATAAAGACCATCATGACTCTGACTAGAAAGGAAAACTTCCTTGGTGATGAGATCCTTCACATAAAACATAGAAGCGTGAAATTCAAAATAAACATGATTATCATGACAGAATTTTTGAACAAATAACAACGGTTTGGTAATGTGAGGCACATGGAGAACATTAGATAATGTAAACATGCGTTTTGGGGAATGTAATTTAGTATGTCCAATATGGGATATGTCAAGGTCCTTACCGTCACTAACATGCAAATAATCATTACCAAGATAGGGTGCAGAATCGGTCAGAGTTCCAAGATCAAGTGTGACGTTTTGAGTTGCGCTGATGTCAGGGAACCAAGTTGTAGCAGAAATATTCTCAACAGCAAGATGAGCAGAGGGTTGCTAAGTGCTGCTACGAAACTGAAGATAATGGAGAGCTATGTGCCCAAAACCGGAGCACAATTGGCAGCGTACATGTTGTTGTCTAGACCACTGCCCAGCCCCAGAATTGCGCCTGGTTTGCTGCTAGTGGTTTGGCCGCCAATCTGCAGCAGCGCCCCTATTTTAGGGAGTGGAACGGTTGCTGTGGGGATGCTAATTACCTCTAGAGCGACCCCTGTTGCGGCTGAAGTTAGGGTTGTGATGAGACATAGCATGGTGTGCAGAAAACTGTGGTGTTGGCAGCAGAGGTGGCTGCTGCGGCAGAGAAGAAGAAGAAGACAGCAGAGAGGGAGTGGCAACCATGGAATGGAAAGAGTTCTTGTGCAGAAATTCATGGGTAAGAAGGTGGTAGTGAAGATCAACATAGAATAGCGGTTCTACCTTGATTATGAGACTCGTTACCAAGTCTTTGAACTCGCCACGAAGGCCACGAAACACATAAAGATTGAAATCTTCAAGAGATATGGGGTGACCAGCAGCAGCCAATTCATCAAATAACAATTTGGCTTGCTGCATGTATAGACTAACCGATAAGTCACCTTGCCGAAGGTCTTGAAATGAGCCATGAAGTTGCATGATGCGAGAATTAGACGGAGACGCAAGCGTTTTCTCAAGAGTACGCCAAACACAATACGGGGTAGAACAATCTACCATGAGATGCAACACATCTAGGGAGAGAGAGGAGAGCAAAGCACTCAAAATAAGTTGATCATGTTGCTTCCAACAAAGAAAAGAAGGGTTGATGGTAGAGGAAGAACCAGCAGAGCTATCAAAAATATAAGATGAAGGACATGGAACTGAGCCGTCAACGAAGTGAAAAACACCTTGACCAAGGAGATATGGCTTCATCTGCATTCTCCAATAAAGATAATTTGTGTTCGTAAGTTTTAGCGAAACAACTTGGTGAGTGTTCGCTAAAGGAACAATAGTTGTAGTGTGGGTTCCCATGAGAGGTAAAGGAATGGCAGGGACTTGGGAGGAAGAATCAGAGACAAGCTCTGCACGTGGAGGCTGCTGTGGGGGAGAAAAGGCAGCGGCGGCAGCAGCTTGGGGATGGCTGGCCGGCTGCGCTGCACCACCGGTAGAGAGGGAGAAGTCGGCGGCAACAGTAGAATCCATGTAGAGAAAGTAAAGAGAGGGCCGACTGTAAAGGGAGGAAGGGAGAAAAGAGTTCTGACGACAGCAGGCTCTGATACCAAGTTGAGAATAATTGGGAGGCTTCACCTAATGGTTAGCCAACCCTTTCTATATATATGTGTAGGGCAATATACAATAGCAATGGTGGAGGTTACCACACAAGAGTATGTAGACAATATTTCCTATACAGTATTTCCTATATAAGTACATTCTATAATATGTATTAATAAGGTTGGCTTGTTGCTATAAAAGGGTTAAGAGGCTGCCTATGTGCTTTGTAATATTAAAGAAGAAAACAAAGGATGCATTTATGTGTGTTAGTGGTTCACTATATGTCACAATGCACTTGTAAATTTTAGGAGATGTTAACTCTTAATGATGTCCTGCCCAAAGACAAGGTCACTCAATTAGGAGGTAGTCATAATATTAATGAACTTGGCTCATCTAGTGGATGGATGACACTAACATAGATAGATAGAAAGACGAATTAGGTTAAACTATTTTGAAATTGCAATTGGTAAAATGTTGGATTGTTTAAGTATTTTAAATTTCTTATGTATGTATATATGTATGTTTATTTATTTGCATCCATTTCATGAAAACAATATCATATATAATAGTTCATAAATATGGTGGATGATAATAATTGAGGTTTGTGTTTTAAGTGGTATTAGTAAGGCTACCTGTTAGTATAAACTATATGAGATGTTACATTTAGGTTATTATGGTTATTAGCATGTATTTTTAAGTGGGATAAGATTTCAGGTAGAATCTTCGTGCAAGAGAAATTTATTTAAATTAGATAATAATTTACCTTAAATCTCACAAGAACCCTTCTAGAATGTAAGGGGAGATTTGTCTATTGGAATTTCATTGGCCATAGCGATTTAGCTTCTGGAACTTTGTAGCCATTTCATGAGCTATTACAGTTTTAAAATATGACATATAAAAAATTTCATTTACCTTATTTGTTTTTATGTTTTAAAAGTGTTTTTTTTAAAAAATATTTATTTGCTTTAAATTATTTTATTTTATGTTTTCAGATTATTTTTATAAATTAATGCTAAAAATAATTTTTAAAAAATAAAAAAATATTATTTTTATATTTTTCCAACTAAAAAAACATTTTTAAAAATACTTGTAAGAACACTCACAAATATCCTCCAAAGAAACACGAAATTTACTTTAACTGACGGTTCTAAACTCCACATATAGAAAGAAAAAAAATGAAAACTTCAACATACTCTAACGTGTTATTCGTCAAAAAAAAAAATTTGCATCTGTAGAAATTTAACTTTATGTGCAAATAACACAAAACAGCCAAAATATTTATTGAACTTTTACAAGTGGAGTAATGATGGGCTGTCCAACCTGGGCCATCCTCTTAATCAAATGCTGGCTTTCATGTGCCCGAAACTCACGGTCATTGTTTAAAACAAAATATTTCGATGACTAAAATACGTTAAACATTGCTTATGAGAAATTAATTCTAACTTTGAACAATAATTCAAAAGTTGTTTTTTATAAATAACTTGGGATAATAATAACAATAATAATAATAAGTTAAAATAATCATAAGTTAAAAATATGCTTGATGAAAATGATGTGAATCAATTTTTTGAAGAAGAGAAGCAGTATAAGAAGAATCTATAAATTAAAAGTTTTTTTAAAAAAACTTAAATCAATTTGCAAAATTCATACAAAACAGAATCTAATACACATGTCTCTTTATTATTGTGATTTTCAATTACCGGTCCTTGAATATATATTTGGCGCAACCATTTGGCTTGGTAAGAGAAAGAGCAAGAGAGATAGAGAGAGAGCTAGAGAGAGAGAGACAGAGGCTGCAATATATAGGAAAAGAGGCTCGCTGCTTGGGAACATATATATAGAGATACAGTCGTTCTGATCTCCCTCAGGTCAGCACTAACTTGTTTTGTTCTCTGAAATGTCTAGTTTTTTTGAGATTTTATGTTTTGGAATTGTTTTAAGCTCTGCAGACATTACGTGGTTCAGTATATGTATAAGCATTCCAAGCTGACTTCATCTTTCTTTCTTTCTTTGAGATAGTGCCAACATCATTTTCAATTCAATCACGAAACACAAATATCAAGTTAGCTTTTAGTTAATCCATTTTAATAATAATAATAAAAAACTTAATTTATAAGAGAGAAAATATAATAGATATTAGGAGTGAGCATCGTTCAATAAATCCTAAATTATCCAAACCAATAGGGTAGAAAATTTAGATAATTTAGTTTACAAGAATTACTCGGCTTGTTTGATTGATTATAAAGACTTTGAGTTAAAAAAAACGAATAAGAAATAAAAAAATTCAGAAAATGACAATTTTCTATTCAAATTACCTAGATGCTAACCCTTGGTAGATTTTAAAAGGTGAGGTAATGTGTTAAGATGAGAGGGATGGAGGGAGGAGTGAAATAGAGTGTAGGAGACAGAGGAAAAGAGAATTGGTTGGAATTAAAAGAGATTAAGTTAGAGCAGAAGAGGTGGATATGAAGAAAAATTGTATGTTTAAGTGATAAAAAGAGAGAAAACATTGAGGGGGTTATATAGAGAAGAAGAAAATGAGTTAGAGGAAGAGAGTTAGAAAAAAGAAGAAAAAAAAAAGTGTTATTGGTGAAAGATATAGAGTCGTAAAAAAGGACAATGAAAGTTTGAGTTATATGTAGAATAGAGAGATTATTGATAGATTGTAAATGAGAAAAAAAAAAAAAAATGTATGTGTAATAGTGAAGCGGTAAGGAGTCCTTTATATTGTAAAGACATCTCTGGTTTGAATTCTATCTTCTCTATTTTTAACTCACATGCAAGTGTTGACAAGTTCTTCTTTATGGTTTGGTTATTGAGAGTAGTTATTCACTAGTGAATGGCATCCAAAAGTTTATCTGCAATATAAAAAAATAAAATTTAAATTTTGATGTAAATTTAAATATAAAAAGATGTAACTTGAAATTTTAAATTTTAAATATTTATGATTGGTGCTACTAAATTCATGAACATAAAATGTCATGAATAAAAAAGTGCCTTAATTTTGTGAAATAACACAGAAATTACTATATTAGTACATATATCTCAAAAAAAAAATCAAAATTGAACTATATATATTCATTCTTGGTTTGTTTCACCGAACCTGCAGACCGGAAATAGTTAAACTCAGTACTGCATGTGCTTCAAGAATGAATATCGAATTTGAAGGAGCAAGAGCATCAAATGGGGAAGATTATGACATGACTAGAAATATTGTGACACGGCTTAACAGTATGGTGGATTCGTCCACACCTCAAATGGACCTGTCTGAGTGCTGTATCTACAAGGTGCCCAATTTGCTTAGAAACGTAAAACCGGAAGCCTACACTCCACAACTGATTTCAATAGGTCCTCTTCACCACGGCGATGCCAAACTAGAGATCATGAAAAGGGAGAAATTGATATGTTTTAGAGAGTTTAAAAAGAATAGGATGAGTGACGAGAGAATTATGGATCTTGTGAACATCATTCGGAATAAAGAAAAGTGCATCCGACAATATTATTCAAAGAACTTCAACGAAATTGGGAGCAGGGATTTCATAGAGATGATGCTGCTGGATGCCGTCTTCATTATTGAGTTTATAAAGGAGTCAAATGATGTTGGAGCTGGTCCTAAGAATTTAGAGCCTTGGATGATGTCCGACATAAAAGAAGACTTGAAGCTACTTGAAAACCAACTACCTTTCTTCATTATTGAGGAAATATATGACGAGGTCAATCGCGCTCGCCAAGAGTTACCAAGCGTTCCTTTTCTTCGTCTTGCTACCGTACATTTTGGAAAGTATGCGTTTCCAGAAGTGGTAAACACCGACCCGAAAGTAGACGGAAGCAGGCACTTCACTGATTTACTAAGGAATTTAATGCTGGATGGAGTCATTGTGAGACGTTTTAGTTTTGAAACTATCAAGCTGAAATATAGCGCCGTCATGCTTCGCAAGGCAGGAGTGAGGTTTCGGGTCGCCAAAGACAAATGCATGCTTAACATAAGATTTGAGAAAGGAGTGTTGGAAATACCACGATTGGAAATTGATTACAGCTCCGAACGATTTGTACGAAATATCATGGCCTTGGAGCAGTGCTACAAACCGTTTGAAGCTTACATATGCAATTACATTAAGTTTCTGGACAATCTTATCAACAGTGCGGAAGACGTGGATTTGCTAGTGGGAAAGGGAATCATTCTCCACTGGCTAGGTGACGATGCCGCACTTTCAAATATGATTAACAAGCTTAACGAAAATATTGGCGAAACTTCCACTTGTTATGATGATATCTGTTGTAAGATGAATGACCACTACGAGGACCACTGGAACCATATGAAGGCAAACTTGAGACTTGTATATTTCCCCAATATTTGGAGAGGTACGGGAACTGTTGCAGCAGCTATCCTCCTGCTCCTCACTTTGATACAGACCATCACTTCCGTAAAATCGGTATTCTAGGATTTTATCTTGTTTAGTTTCATTATTCCTACGTAATGATGGGCTGGATTGTTATTGTTTAGATTGCCGTTTCATTTTGGGTTTGTGTAGTTCTGAACTAATAACATCGTATTAAATTCTTGTTGTATTGTCCTAAAATTGAGTTTGTACTTGTTTCCTCTCAAAATTGTCTTCTTTTAAGATCATCTTCAGATTAAACGAACCTGAATCATTAATGCATGATCTCGATTTCAATATCCCCAGTTCACCAACAATGGATTTATCAGGTTTTATACATTGTTGATCACTTTTTCTCTAGTTCAATACTTGGGTATTTTTTTTTTTTTAACATTAGATAGTAACCTTAAAACGTCTAGAATATGTGTCGTCTTTAATGGTTTTAAATGGCAAAATTTAATTCTGTTTCACGGTTTAAAATGGCAGAGTTTAATTCTAGCAGGAACGGTTTTCCATATCTCTTATATAAATAGGGGAAAAGGGACTGTTTAGAGACATGGAAACTGAGCAAAGTCTTCTATCCACTACCTTCTTATACTCCCTTCTCTTTTTTTTTAAGTAATTGTCACGGGATGACGTGGACAACACACTAAAATGCTTTCTGAGAGGTATTGTTGGGAAGAAAAAGGTTTTGGATTTAATGTTCAAGAGTTGTCATCTAATATTATAGTTACCATGAACTCTATGGTTTGCAAGAGTTTGAGTAAAGGACTGATTGTGTAAGGTATTGTCTCGTCTAATGTCCAAGATAGATCTCCTTTAGTAAGAAAGTCTCTAACTCATCGGGTTTACTCCTAACCATCTAAAATATGAATTTTAGCATCGTATTTATTTTGCACTTTATATCTTTAATACTTAAGGGTATACTTTACCGTGTAGTTTTACACCTCCAAATATTAAAGTCTATATCTAAACCCTAATATAAAATGATCAAAATGATTGGTGATGTAACAACCCCATTTCCAGGACTAACACATCAATCATAAAAAGGGAGAAACATAGTGATTTGTTTTTTCTGTATTCATACAAAGTTTACTGAAATTTTTACCGAAATTTTGGCAGTCTCTATTATACCAAGAGGTCTCAAGTTTCACATCCATTATTGATTACTTATACACATTTCAATCATATCACATCTCAAACATCATATTATTCAAGAATACAAACACAATATTCCAAATATTCATCCTATAAGATCGAACATAATTTTAATTCTTAAATAAAAGAAATAAACATGCATTATGATTTCAAATACATAGTAACAATTCAAGTCATATAGTTCATTGAAGGGCAAAACACATTGATGTTCATTCAATTTTTTTTATATATAACACAAAAACTAGAAGATCTGGAATATTACTCCTGTTACAAATATTATAGACCTGCAACAATATAATATTTGGAAATAATAATTGTCGCACGTCACCCGCGCGGCGATTCAACGATTTTTCTTATGTTTGCTTGATTGGTTCTTTGGGAGTCGCCACCTAGTATTTCATTGAGGGTTACTAGGAAACCCGGATTTACTGGTCGTTGTCAGAAATTCAAGGGTAAGAGACTAGTTGTAGCTAGGGAAGGTATTAGCACCCCTAGCGCACCCTACCTGAGGTAAACTGCTTTGCGATTTGATGTGATTTAAAAATTTAAAATATTAATTAAATTCTAAGGTTTTAATAAATCAGTTATTAAATCCCCGAATATGTGTAGAAACATGTTCTTACACTCTCATGGAAAGTATAA
>Ga0325402_1003890_pt1 | contig 13667 bp, 5 predicted proteins | sample PopdelMetagenome_22_FD_207212 | JGI IMG/M metagenome (GOLD analysis project Ga0325402, IMG submission 207212) | Populus deltoides microbial communities from Bellville, Georgia, United States - Xylem-PdKOR-R3 | ecosystem: Host-associated > Plants > Phyllosphere > Stem > Wood/Secondary xylem... | reverse complement strand
TGAATTATTGCAGGCATGCATAGCACTTGAGGTTTCTCGATCTAGCGCCTGGAAAAAACAAGAAAAAAGAAAAAGAAGAGGGTTTTTGGTGTCAATGATATCACATGCAGCCAAATATATGGTGCCGCCTGCCGCCTGCCGACTGCCGACTGCCGACTGCCGACTGCCGACAACAGGCACACGCTTCAGTTTGGTTATGTGTAGCTCATCGCGTAGAACGGGCACTCTGGCTTAAATACAATATTTATGTGCTAATCGCATGCCCATTAATTTATTTTTCTTACAGAAGAGAAAATTACGTAGTTTAGGGATCCACACAACCCGGAGCTTTCATGTCGCGTCATCTTGGAAGCTGGAACACAGAACACAGTATAGTCTTGTTTGTTTGGTCCTCGGTCTGGCATCCCTAAAATGGTTATCGTTGTTTGCTCTGTTTGGGAAGTGAGTTTTAATATATATTTTTATTAAAATTTAAATATTTTATTAAAATGAATCTTTTTAAATAATTTTAAAGTAAAAATATTAAAAATATGTTTTTTTTTTAAATAGGTTAAAGACACGTTAGCTTATAACACAGTAGCTTATAAATTACCAAAAGGCTTAATTATAGCCTGACTTAGTTGCTATTTGCCCCTGGGCTTGGAATTTCTTACGAAACTATAACAAACACGTAGCTCGAACTAAAAGCAAAAACTACAAGGCAACATCAACAGCAGTTTGCAAAACTCAATTTTACCCCTATTTTTCAATGTATTTTAAAAAATATAAAAATTTTCAAAAAAATAATTTTAATGCGATTTAGCTGAATTATAATTATTTCATGATTTTGGACACTTTTATTCTATATATATATATATAAAAGGGATTAAGATGGTGAAGGGTCAAGGAATATAATAACAAATCATGCAAATGAGAAAAATAAAAATAAATAGAGATTCAAGAAAAAATAGAAAAATTGCATACAGAGATCCTCCTTCAAGAGGGGCATAATATAAAACTGCCAATAATTTTTTTTTCCAGTTTTGACAAGGAACACCAACACTATACATACCGCCATTGCCCGATTTGTTTTCAACAATTTTCAATCAACTTTAGCAGCCTTAAAAGGTTGTTCCCAAATCCTAACACATTCATTTGTTTATTTTTTTAGAATAACTTGTGACATTATTGATTTTTTTTTTTTATGTATATTGATGAATAATATTTGAAGTGTTTAAGTCTCGTGTCATTGTATGGAAACCCGAGGCTATGTAGCCATCAGATTGATATTTTTTATAGATGGAATAACGATGAAAACCAATATCTTATAAAAGGGTTAGGAGGATCAAGTTAAATTTAGGTTATCCAAGGCATAATAGAGTGGTCTCGATGTTGATGTTGAAATTTTATACGTGTGTTGGTGTTTTAGGTTTGTTTTTGTTTGATGTATGTATCACTTGTCTCTTATTCAAGAACTCAACCCAAGATAAGATGGTCTATTATCGGCTTGTATCCTTGGATGTTAACTATTGTTATTCATTTTAGGACCTCTCATAAATATATATAAAATATAAAAAAACAAAAAAAGTTGGAGAAATAAAAAAATATACATCAATATGAAGAATATGAAAAATATCCATAAAATTTTCAAAGACTGGTTGAGGAGGATCAAAATACCCAAAGTTCAAAACTTGACAACATATTTTCGACTGATAAATGCCTTATTAGCAAGGAAAATTCAATTTAAGAAAGGAAATTCAAAATTAAATGTTTAAGGAGTCAATTAGATTTTTCAAGGTTTAATTGAATTTATTGAGGGCATAATTACAATAAAAAAATAATTTTTGAAATCAATTTAGGTTTTAATTGGAAAAAATTAAAGTCTGAGGGTCAAATTGCAATTTTAAAGAGTTAATTTGGTCAAATCAGAGACTTAATTGCACAAATATTAAATTTGATGGATAATTAGGGACTTGATTGAAGAAATGCAAAACCAATGACCAAACCGAAAAAAGACGTGAATGTAGTCGTTGAAATCGATCAAATCAGGGGTCAAATTAAATAAATTGAAAGTTTGTTAATCAATTGAGGGTTAAAATGCATAATTTCACAACTAAGGACTAAAATGAAACAAACGATGAACTTTGGGGAAGTTTGATAGGGGTGGAATTGTAACTTTTGGGTAAATTCCTGTATTTTTTACTTAAAAAAAAGAGGGGCAAATATATATATATATATATATATATATATATATATATATATATATATATATATATATATATAAGTTAATGGAGTGGAAATTATTATCTAATAATGTGAATGTGGGACAATGATTAAATTGAATAAGTCAAACTTTTGGGCCAAATGGTTTTAAAACAAAACAAGGAAGGACTTAAATGAAAAAGGAGGGAAAACTTGTAAATATATAAACAAGTGGGGAGTGGAATTTAAGGGAGGAGTGGCCGGCCATGTTAGGGCTTGAGAGGGGGAAGAATTGAGTAAAATTTATCCAAGTTCATCCAAAATAAATTCACAAAAATAAAAAAGGAAAGAGATATAATTAGTGATTAAAGTTTATTAGGAAGGGTTTGAACAAGAAAATCTCAAAAGGAGAACAAAAGATTTTTTTATTAAAGAGGGGAGGAATTGAGAGGAAAATAAGTGGGGAAGGAGAAAAGAAATTTGTGTGGTGATTTCAAGCTTTCCATCTCTTATTTCTTTGAATTAAAAGGTAACAAATCTTTTCCTCTCAATTCAATTGATATATTTAGTATGTTAAGATTTTATTCAATTGTATTAGTGCATAATTATGGTATGAGTTGTGAGGTTGAATGGGTTAATTTATGAAATTATAATGAATTAATGTTTTAATAAATGAAATAATAGTGGGTAATGTTTCAATTTGTGAAATTGAAGAAAAAACTAATTATGGGTTTTTTGGAGGAGAGGTTTCAGCCTAGAGAAAGAAAATGAATGAAAATGTTGGATCAATAATTAATTGTTGAGTTATGTGATAATACTGATGATGAAGAAATTATATTAGTGATGAGTTAATATTGTTGTTTGATAGTTAAATGAGTTATGTGATAATATTGATGATAATATATTGGTGATGAGTTAATATTGTTGAGTGATAATTAAATCAGTTTTGTGATAATATTGATGATGAAGGAATTATGTTAGTGATGAGTTAATATTGTTGTTTGATAGTTAAATGAGTTATGTGATAATATTGATGATGAAGAGATTATATTAGTTATGAGTTAATATTGTCAAGTGATAATTAAATGAGTTATGTGGTAATATTGATGATGAAGAGATTATGTTAGTGATGAGTTGATATTGTTGTTGAAAATTAAATGAATTATGTGGTGATGTGTTAATGAAGTAATTAAATTAACAATGAGTTGTTTTGCTGGTTTGATAAGTAAAGTTGTTTTGTGGTGATGTTGTTGATGAAATAATTAAATTGATGACAAGTTAATTTTGTTGAAATAAAATTTAATTGGTAATGAAATGAACCTGCAGGAGTGGACGAGGCTACAGGAACCACTCAGCAGACAGGTTCAGCTAGCAGGACGCAAACATTAGGTAGGTGTTTAATATCTTGAATATTTTTTTCTTTCTCTGAACTTTAGATATTTAAATTTTTTCTCAATCAATGAAATGTTATGTGGAATGCTGGTAGATTTTCCCATAATAATTTATTTTTAAAATGAAAGACTTGTGAGCCAGTTATCCTGGAATAGAACTGGTGCCCTGTGATGGGCAACTTAGGAACCAACTATCATGGTATGGTACTGGTGCCCTATGAATGGGCAGCTTGTGGACCGGTTATCCTGGTATGGAACTGGTGCCATGTGAATGGGCAGCTGGTAGTCTAGCTGTGCTGGTTTGGAACTGAAGTTCTATGATGTGGACATGTTTGAATTTTGGATTATTGATTTGTGAATAGTACTTGGAAGATGATAGTAAATGTGGAAATTTTGTGAGTAACTACTGTATATATTTATATGTTAATGCATATGTAAATGCTCTAATTAACCATGATTATCTTTTAAATCATTATGCATATTCATCTTAATACCGCGCCTCCTAATAGTTTTAGAGTTTACTTCTATTACCAGTAAATCTTTTGGATATGTAAATTGTTGATAATAACATTTCTATCTGTATATTTTGAAGATTATAATGTTGTGTATGTATGAATTTAAATGGACTAGCTTATTTAACTTGTACTCTGTTGTGTAAATATTTTCTAATTATAATGGTGATATATATATATATATATATATATATATATATATATATATATAAGTATGTAGTTAATATTATTTGTGATAAACAATACTTAAAAGATTATATATGATTGAAGGAAGTATATTAAGTCTATAATCTATTGTTTGTGTATCATGGTTAAGATAACTCTTTATTTTCGCAAAATAATTATTCGTTGCGTTGACATGTTAGAGAAAGTGAAATATTGTTGATTAAGATATGTTGGAGTATAATAAGAACATTGAATTGTGGAAATGATTGATTAGGGACTGATGTTGATTTTGTCGATAACTTGGGATATGCTAAATTAGGGGAAACTCTGCTGAAATTTTTTGAAAAAAAAAAATATCATGAATTTTCAAAATATATTGCTGGAAAATTTTGGGATTGTTACAGGAATTGTATGAAATTAAAAGTTTGGGAGGCAATTATGAGTGCAATTGAAAGCAATTGGAAACACATGAACTAAATTGAAGTTTGCCAAATCTCAAATTAAAAAACCCTAATTTTAGGGTTTAACCTAGACAAAGCGTCATTCAGCCACTGTTTAGCTTCTTCTTCGGTAGTTTTAGCTGATCGAGTAGGCAAATTTAGACAAATGAATGTGGCTTCTTTGATCACCTATAGAGTTGTAACCACCACTATTCAACTGAGAAACACTCATTTTACAAAGATCAACTACTCTCGTCAAACACTTACATTCTATTTTCTTCAACAAACTCAACATCTTGTCTCCAACCAACCATCACTACATTTTTAAATTCTAGGCTAATCAAATTGATACTTTCAAATGAATGAAGGTGGAGCTACAAACCTCTAAATTGAGTAAGGATGGATCTAAATGAAAGGTATGCTTTTCCTCAACCAAGTTTAATGGTTTCCAATGATGTTTACATCGAAACTGCTCTGGCGAAGCCTCGAAATTGATCAACTCAGTCAGCCTTGACTGAGATACACTTTGATGCAAAACCACCCAATTGTTTCGTGTGTTCACACTTAGGAACTTCTTAGAGGTTTCTTATCAAAGACTTAAAACATTTCTCTCAAGATTAGGGAACCAAAAACACCTCACATTGACTTCTAAGTTTGATAATAATAAAAAAAAAACCCATTCTTGAGTTTGTTACAGAACCATCATCCTAAAATCATTGAAGTATAGAGGTTCCAACCGTTAATATTTGATCAAAAGACCAATCTTTGATGAATGAGGATCAATATTTGATTAAATTCATAAAAAATCCTAGCTTGAAACCCTATAAATATCCCCTGGAAAACCAAAACAAGAGAGGAAATAAAAGGAGAAAAAGGGAAGGGAAAATTGATAAAAGAACTCCATGTGTGAAGGTATCAAATCCATTCTTCATAACTAAGTGTAGATAACCAACATTTAACAAAGAGAGTGGAAACAAGATCTAGTGTGGAAATAGGTATTTCAAGTTTTGAATATGCACCTTACATTGTGAACTCTACTAATCCTAAAAATGGAATGATTTAAGAAAGTGGAATTAAGGGTTCACTTAATCTTGTTCTATTATCCAAGGTACAATAGGTTTCATTGAAACTGATCTAAATGTGTTGGTGACCTAGCAACCTTTCTTAGAGAGAATCTATTAGTAGAGTCTAATCTATCTAAAAAATCTATAGTTTTAGAACACATGCCTAAATAGTGAGAGGAGTTTTAAGAGTTTTCCTGAAAAGATAAGGACTTTATAATAGCAGTAACATAAGTTCAAGTTATTTTATACATTTTAAGCTTAGAGATATATTGTTTAAGTAGATGGCTACTTATATCTATAGTATACACTAGCAAAAAACCCAGCACTCTACTTGTCATTTCTTTACCTCAATTAAAACCTATCAGGTACTCAGATGCTTATTTCTCAGTATCAATTAATGTTTGTTGTTATTATACAACTAGGCTTTTCTGATGGGGACACCGAACCCGAAATATTATTTATGCACTCGAATGATCATAGACGATGGAGGATAGCCCAAACAATTGAGAGATTGGGCTTTAACTTTATGTTTTTGGGTTTAATTTATATGAACTTTTAGTTAAGGTTTATTAATTTGGTTTATTTGTTGGTTTGATTTAATTATTGTTGTGTATTTTATTTAGTGGGCTATAAGCCTAAACGCTTGTTCTAGCTATGGTTTTAGTATTTATATCCCACTTTTCTAAATGTTAAGGGACTTTTGATGATTAATGAAAATTTGCAGATTTTCCATATCTTCAATCCCTTTTTTTTCTCTTTCTTTGCTTTCTCTTCTTAACTTCTTCTCTAAAAGCTTCTTTCTTTTCCCGGCTTTAATTCTTTTGTTTGTTGTCCCGCGTCAAATTTGGTATCAGAGCCAGAATTTTAATTATTCTTACAATTAAATGATCCACAATATTTATGCTAAACCCTAGATCTAGTTTTTACGGTCGTCATGACCCTTGGATATTTGATATATGGATTCGTAATATGGATAGATTCTTTGAGTGGCATAAATTGTCTGATAATAGAAAAGTTAGATTTGCTAAGATGAAACTCATTGATGAAGCCAAAATTTATTGGATAGATGTTGAGGATTGTTTAGAGATGAGAGGTAAACCTCTTATAACTGATTGGATTAAAATGAAACAAAAACTTCAGGAGAAGTACCTACCCCAGTCTTATAGGAATAAACTCTTAGACCAATGGAACAATCTAAAACAAGGGAATAAGTCTATCAATGAATATATAACGCAGTTTAACGATTACATGATTAGATGTGCTATAAGAGAGAATGAAACCATGATTTTGCGTAGATTTTGTAAAGGCTTAAATGATGATCTTAGAAGAGAAGTTGTATTTCAAGGTGTATCTACCCTTAACCAAGCTTATACCTTAGTTCAAGATTACAAGTTGGTCACGAAGAATCAGAGGATGAATCGTCAGGGCTCTTATAGTATCCTTACTAGGTCCCAATTCAGAAGTAGTGATTCTTTGTTAGGTGCTCCACCCTACAGACCTAATCCTAGTAGCGCCCAACTTTGTAAGAAAGATAAGGGCAAACGAGTTGTCAATGAAGTGTCTAAGGTGAGTTCAAAGGTTAAGTGTATTAATTGTTTAGGTTTTGGTCATATCTCTTTAGATTGCACCTCGAAACCCATAGTCATCCAAAAACATAAGGATATAGGTAAAGAAGAATATTGTAGTGTTGAAGTGTATGAGCCTAATCTTGAGGATTTTAGTGACCTAGATGAAGAGGATGTGCAAGAAGAGGGACCCAACACAATGAGTCCACATGAGATTGAGAATGAGGTTAAGAAAGAGTCTGATATGTCTGCTTTAATGGTAGAGGAAGTTTTAGGGAACTCTTCAGTGGAATCGCCTATAGAGATGAGTATGGTCTTAGAAAAGTCTCATGATATTAGTCCTCCTAAAATACTTGATTCCTCATCCCACATGCTTGGTGTCCATCACATCATAAGTTTAGAGCAATATGTTGAGCTTTTTGACCCCTTACCACATGCACGTGATGAGGAAGATGAAGATAATCCTACTTTACTTGATTGTGTCCATACCATATCTACACAGGTTTCAAATAATGTTTGTCTCATTCCACACCCTCAATCATTTAGTGTTCATAATTACAAACCTGAGAATCCTATAGAATACTTTCCCATATCTCCTCACGATAGGATGTCTAAGTTAACTGAGTCGTTACCATGTAGGGTTTATAATTTGCATATTGAGATCATGAAACAAATTCAAGCAAGTAATGAACAATATAAATTTCGAGCTGATTTACTTAAGTATCATGATGCACTTAATGTTAGAGATTATTTCATGATACAGATTAGACCTGAACGGTGTCCTTTGGAAACCGATCATAAATTGCAAGTAAGTAGTGCTAGACCATTCAAAGTGTTGTAAATGATTAAATCAAATAATTATATCATTAAATTGCCATTAAACTTTGATATTAGCTCTATTTTTAACTTGAAAGACCTCAGTATTTATAAAATACAGCCTATCCCTGATGCTCCTTTTGATACCCCTACCTTATTATCCATATATTTGGAATAAAAGAAACATATTAATGCTACTTTGAATGAACAAGTTGTTTTTACCAGGAATGGTGAACTTCAGCAAATCCCAGTATATGGACTCGATGACCAGATTCAGACTATACTTGGATTATTAGAGAGACATCGCAACAGCTTGATCTTTATCTTTGAGAGCGTTATCGGAGTCACCTTGGCTTATACTCTACGGGGTCGAGTTCTTCCAACCCAGGAGAATTGATGGGGACACCGAACCCGAAATATTATTTATGCACGCGAATGATCATAGACGATGGAGGATAGCCCAAACAATTGAGAGATTGGGCTTTAACTTATGTTTTTGGGTTTAATTTATATGAACTTTTAGTTAAGGTTTATTAATTTGGTTTTATTTGTTGGGTTTGATTTAATTATTGTTGGGTATTTTATTTAGTGGACTATAAGCCTAAACGCTTGTTCTAGCTAGGGTTTTAGTATTTATATTTCACTTTTCTAAATGTTAAGGGACTTTTGATGAGTAATAAAAATTTACAGATTTTGCATATCTCCAATCCCTTTTCTTCTCTTTCTTTGCTTTCTCTTCTCAGCTTCTTCTCTAAAAGCTTCTTTCTTTTCCCGGCTTTAATTCTTTTGTTTGTTGTCCCGCGTCATTTTCTCTCCACCCAACGTGTATCAAGACTCGTTGAACTCGTTCAAGCTTTGTTGTGTTCTATTCTTCTTAGAAATCTAAGAGAAAATGGAGAAAATTGTGAGGGTGATGGCTAGTTGTTTTTATGAAAAAATTGCAATAGTATTATCATGAGGGTATTTTAGTCATTAAATAGAATATAATGAAAAACTTGTAAATAATTCAATATTTTTTGTTGATATTTTTTTGGGATGTAAAGTGTTATAAAGTTGTTAAAATTTAGGATGTAAAATATAATTTTCCAAAACATAGAGGCAAAGAAAAAAAAACAATCAAACTATAGGAGACTTGATATAATTTTCCTTAAAATCTTTTGGTTTTTTTTCTTTTAGTTTGTTTAGGGTTTGTTATCAACCTAATATTAAAGGATAAAATTCAATTAAAAAAACCCATGTGGAATTGAAAAAAAAAAGATAAAAAAGGGCTAAAAAACCCAAAAGATTTAGATTAATGTTTGGTTTTAGGGTTAACTATTAATTTTAGAATTTAGGGTTTGTTTTTTAGAGTTAGGGTTATGGTTTGGGGTAGGGTATTGTTTAGAGGGTTTGTATTTGGGGTTAGAGTTAGGTTTAATTTGGGGTTTGGCTCTTTTTTATTTGTCGAAATCATCATTTTCAATTGAGCATTTGTTAAAATTGTTATTCTCAATCACGTCTTTATTAAAATTGTTATTACCAATCATGTTTTTATAAAATTTATATTATTTTTCAAATAATTTTTTTAGCGTGTATTATTCGAACAAAACTTTTGGCCAAGAGTGTTAGAGAGGAAAAAAATACTTATTTTCCAATGTCATGTCTTTATACCATGAATATCATAAATATTATAAAGAATAACTTCTAGAAATGCACCGGAGTCATGAGGCAATGGTAGACTGCAGTCTTTGCAAGTACACTTACGATGTATCATTTCAGCTGTAAGCATCCGATTACAAGGAAGCTGCGGGGAGAAAAAAAGGCACAGAAAGGAAAAGCTGGTAGCATAAGAGAACCTGCTGTCCAGGCTAATCGCTCGGTTCTCCAAGTGGAACTGGTAGGCCTTTGATATCTGGTGATTGCGAATTGGATATGGAGATCAGTTCAGATCTATACTTTTCTGTTCCATCAAAATAATCTTTCACTTCACTCGGCCCCTCAGTGCTGTTTGAGTTTTCCGGCAACAAGTCCGAGATATCTATGAGCGACTCCCTTGCTGCTACTTCCTCCTCATGAACCTCTTTGCCAGAAGATATCTTATCCATAAAATTAATACCAGTCTGCTGCTATTCCTGTAACATCAAGACACATCATTCTGCTGCGAAAATAAATGAGCTTGAAAGGAATACCATGAGTAGAGCGTTGAATTCCAAGTCAGCAAATAATAACCAGTGCAACACACAAACGCACCATCAAGCATCCCCGTGTAACACCAGCCATGAATATATATATATATACTGCATAACCCAATTCCGGACTTCACCAAACCTTTAAGTAAAAGCCAAATACGATTCATCGAAGTTTCCAGAGTGATTTAAAAGCCCATATAAGCTTGAGGTTAATCTGCAATCTGCCAGCAAGATTTTGCATTGCCATTTTCACATGGTAATAAAACCTAGTGCACGGGTGCATAAAAACCAGGTTGGAATTCTACAATTGCGCGACAATTGTAAGAGTATCAAAGCAAAAGAAAAAAAGAAATCCTCCCTGAGCTATGTAATGAGGAAGCATTTTCCAGTTGCTTCATTAACAATCAGATATATATATATAGAACAACAACAATATTTTAGAAACACCAGTCCAATCCACCAAAATCCGAGTTTGATTTACAGAGAATTGAAGCTATGAAAAAGAGCAGAAGCACTCACCCTTCCCTTAGAAACAATTCTCGCTTATGAAACCAAAATCTAAAGTTATTTTCTCGTTGGAAAGAAAGAAAGAAAGAAAATCAATGGTTTTGAATTAATAAATTTAAGAAAGGGTTGGGAAGTTCATAGAACAAGAAACTCTGTTTATGCAAAGCAAACAGGCAACAGCCGGCGAGGCAAAGATTGCAAATTAAGGCGGAGCAAACGTAAAGCAGAAAACAAATCGAATTCGTTTTCCTTCCCTCCCACAGAAACCAAGCTTCTTTTTTCTTAAATTGCAAAAAAAAAATGAATAACATAATAACCAGAATAGAACAGTTGCAGCAGGCAGCAAATTGAAATACGAGAGACAGAGATAGATCTATATAAGAAAATGATTATTGGAAATGGAGGGTGAATACAATAATACCTCTGGTTCTGGATGGTTGCTTGGCTGGTTGGAGTGTTCACAGTTATGGATTGGCCGAATGATTATCTATGATAAGATAATACAGCGTCAGAAAACGCCAGACGGATGATGCATCTCTTTTCAATGGAGTCTTTCCATTTCCTATCTTTCTTTTTAACAATATACTATACTAGTTTACTAGCCACAATAATGCCATGGATCGGATTAAAAAAAAATTGAAAACATGTTCATATTGTTATTAAATTTATTTAACACTGTTATTAAATTTAATTTGGTAGATCAATCTTGAAATCTTTTTACCTGATTTTTTTTCTAGTTCAAGTTTAAAATTAACCCGTAATAAGGTCGAATCTAGTTCAAGTTTAAAATTAACCCTTAATAAGGTTATTTCAACGTGACTAGATCAATTTAACAACTTAAAAAACTATCCAAATGATAAATAAAAATTATGATTTGATTTAAAAAATTTAAACCAAATTTTAATGCCAGCCTCAACATGCATTAAATGCCTATCAGTTTAAAAGGCTCAGAAACGCACTCCCTCCAACCTATCTTAAGCAACCTCTTCAGGTACTGTCAAACGCAAGTTACACCCTTAATTCCTGGAAATTAAAAAAGCTTGTCCGCCGAGAGAATTGCAAGCTGAGCATCCATATACAGAGGAGAAAGACAGAGAACCTGCCTAGCCTAGCCTAGCCTAGCCTAGCCACATAAAAAACCAATCCTATCAGAAAGAGCCATCCGATAAAGCAAGTCCTGAGAGCCACAAAAAAAAAAGCACTGTTGTAGTGAACAGGTATTTTGACTCAAACGCAACAGTGCTGCCCAGGAAGCACTGTTGCTGTGAGCAGGACTTTTTCCTCAATGTTTACAGTATACTAGTCACGTAACCCCGTGATGCCGTGAATTAATTTTTTTATATAAAAAATATATAAAAAAATTAATATTTAAAAGTGTTAGGTCTTTCTGTAAAGTTATATTCAAAAATTTTGAGTTTGGTTATAATATCTGATCCAAAAATAATATTTATAATAATAATAATAATAATAATAATAATAATAATATTAAACTTGCATGACCCAGTAGGTCTAGGTCTAGCTCTAATACCAGACTCAATAGCCTTGGATATGGATCTGGCTGCAAAGTCATGTCATAAAAGTATGATAATTAAATAAATTAATTAAAAAGAAAAAAACCAATAGAAAGAAAAAAAACTAATGAAGAAAAAGAAAAAAAATCTGAATTAACTGGGTTAACCCGTCAAACCCTGGATTCGTGTCGTGAAAGTTTGATAACTAAATAGAAAAAAAAATTGACGGGTTAACCCAGAATTAACCGGGCTAACCCGTCAAACCAGGTTACCTGTCAAACCCGGGATCCGTGTCATGAAAATCTGATAACTAAATAGAAAAAAATTGAACATTAACAACCTAAACTAAACGAAAAAAATTAATTAAAAATAATAAAAAACAAAAACAAACAAAAGACATAAGCCTGTTACTAATGAGGAAAAAGAAAAAAAATCTGAATCAACTGAGTTAACCCATCAAATCAGATTAACCCGTCAAACCTGGGATTCGTGTCATGAAAGTTTGATAACTAAATAGAAAAAAAAATCGATGGGTCAAACGAAAAAAAAATTAACAAACTAAACTAAACAAAAAAATAATTAAAAAGGAAAAAAAAATTGAGGTTAACTCGTTAAACTAGGTTAACCCGTCAAACCTGAGATCCGTGTCATGAAAGTATGATAACTAAATAAATTTTTTTTTTCACATTAACAAACTAAATTAAAAAAAATCATTAAAAGAAATAGAAAAAAATGTGAACATTAACAACCTAAACTAAACGAAAAAAATTAATTAAAAAAAAAAAACAAACAAAAGACATAAGCATGTTACCAATGAGGAAAAAGAAAAAAAATTTGAATTAACCGAGTTAACCCGTCAAATCAGGTTAACTCATCAAACCTGGAATTCGCGTCATAAAAGTTTGATAACTAAATAAAAAAAATCGATGGGTCAAACGAAAAAAATTGATTAAAAAAACAAAAAAAATTCAGGTCAACTCGTCAAACCCGAAATCCGTGTAATAAAAATACTATAACTAAATAAAAAAATTTCACATTAACAAATTAAATGAAACAAAAAAATCATTAAAGAAAAAAAACACAAAAAAAAAATCCATAAGCATTAAAAAAAAAATCAAGTGTTTCCCTGTGGACTGTGCGACCAGTAATATATTATATGTAAAGAAAAAGAAAAAACAAAAACAAAAAAAAAACACTGCTATAAACACGTTTTAGAGTATTCTAAAATAATTATCTCCAAGAACTTTCATCCGATAAAGCAAGTCCTGAGAGCCACAAAAGAATAGCTGTTGTTGTCTCCATTTCAAAGCAAGTCCAGGGAGCCCCACGACTGAGAAAAACAATAAC
>Ga0325402_1003889_pt1 | contig 13667 bp, 9 predicted proteins | sample PopdelMetagenome_22_FD_207212 | JGI IMG/M metagenome (GOLD analysis project Ga0325402, IMG submission 207212) | Populus deltoides microbial communities from Bellville, Georgia, United States - Xylem-PdKOR-R3 | ecosystem: Host-associated > Plants > Phyllosphere > Stem > Wood/Secondary xylem... | reverse complement strand
GTTACTTTAATTTTTTTTATTCAATTCAATTTTTTCAAATCAAGCATCAACCAAGAACTAATTTTCTTGTTTTACACCACGAGTAACCAATACCAAGCCAAACAAACATAGACAATTAACTTCAATTCCAAATTAATAAAGGATCAATTAAAAAAAATAAGTCAATGAAAAAAAAACAATGTTTGAATCACAATGTTTCCTCTCACAGAGCACAATACATCATCGAGCTCTTTTATTTTATTTTATATAATTAGCGTTAGCTACTCTTTTTTTTAATGATTTATTGGTATGATATATTTTTCAATTTATTTTATTAAACGCAAGCATCAACTTTACAATTCTCAATTAAAAAATTTTATGGTACTAAAAACATGCTCACAACACCTAAACCTTATTCTTTTAGTTTAGAAATTAACTTGAAATCTTACCCGGATGTAACTCGGTACTTAACTAGTGTAAAACTAAATTGTTGATGTTTTCGCTGTAAAAATGATTTTCTTCACAATTTTCAATAACATCAAGAGATTGCAACTTTACAATCATTTTGGTTTGTATATCTCTAACAAAATTAAAGGAAATTTCTTGTTTGTGAAAATCTCATATCACTTGAAAGATTCTAGGATGAACAAAGTGGCATATAAGCATAGTTGTTAAATTCATCCTGATTAGATAGAATCTAAAATTTAACCGAAGTTAGGTTTTATGTTGAAATTATTGTTATTAAATTAATCAATTACACAGTAATCCAAACTGTTTATGAATCAGTCCCCAATTGGAGAAGACAACCCTGCATATAAGACACATCTCAATTGGCCACGTGAGTGTACAACATATAAGCCGAAAAAGGGTCATGAAAATCCATGCGTCTTCCCATTCAAGCCATTCCTTTTTTAATCCGACTTATTTTAATCGGTTAAAGTGTCAACTGAAAATAAAATATTAAAAAAAACGTGAATTTTAGCGATTTTTCTCTTAAATTTTCAATTCTAATATTTTCCCTTCTTTCCACCCCTCTTTTCTAACTAGATTATGTAAAAGGTGGTTTGAGTTTTGATTTCCTATATATCCTGCTCTCTTGTCTAACCGATCTTTTGTTTGCCCTCCCAATCACGGCGTCCAAAAACAAGATCTCCCGTATCCTCCTCCCACCCAACATTGATCACCTGAATGGCCCCACCAAATTTGTGGTTCGAATGAAGGTATACGGTCGGGGATGAGAGCGAGGCAGAAAAACAGCCCATCTTCCTCATGACCCAATATGGTAGTGTCATGAGTAGCAGCTGCTTGTCATGTCTTGTTTTAGCACAGCGACATCAGCTGCCCTACCAAAAACACAAAGCGACATCAGCTGCCCTACCAAAAACACAAAGGAATAACTGCGGCCAACCATTCAGGCTCGGAAAGAGCAAAATGAAGGGGTAAATAAGCACAAGTGAGAGAACCATCGCCACATTCCAAGAGGTGAAAACCATGTCCGGGAACTTGTTTCTACTAATAAAAAATGACTACCTTTTAAAACTTATTAATCACTACATAAAAAGAAAAAAAAGAAGAATATACACGGAGATCCTATTATCCTAATTCTCCTGATCTGGGCAACTATGACAGACATAATTTGGGTCTGATGCTGAAAACTATTCTAGTGCACTAAGTGCATCATATAACTCACCAGCACAGCACCCACTAGGTGGTTACCATTAGAGCTACAGCTAATTACATAACATCACAGTGACCCTCTAGTTGATAAGCTCCAGTACATACCCAACCTCAACCAAGTAAAACCAGCAAAGACCTAGAGCAAGCAAGCATCAAAGGTCCAGTATTGGGTTCTTCTACTCCTGCTAGCAACTTTAAGCATAGTGCCTACTCACCATTCTGTCCATCACTTACGACGTGCTGCATTTGCATGCTGCTGAGCTTTACTCTCAATCCTGATCCTATCAGCATACATGGGTAGGCAAATGATCTCATAAATCTCATTCAACAACACATCCTCTGTTATATTGTCATTGATGCTTCGCATCACCTATGTTGTGCATCAGAAAGAAGCTTCATTTAGTCCACTTGAGGAATTCATCAAATGCATCAGTGTGAAATTGATATGATATTAGCTATATAGGTTAAAGCATGGCAAATACACGAGACATACATAAATAAGAATTGATATATACATACAGATATGATCGCATATAAAGGTGATAGAACAGACCTTCTTGTAGGTATTGAAATCATTTGGTGTTGATTTATCAGTCCGGATCCGCATACAGACCCACACACGTTCCTCTGAATCCCATGAACACTCAACTATCTTCCCAGAGTATGAAGAGGGATCTAGAGCATCTGCAAGTTTTTAAGTCTTGAGATCAAGAATGAAAACAAAAAATGGAAAGCCAGTAAAAAAAACCAAGAAAAAAGAAAAGAAGAAAAAGTAGAAACATATAGCGAGCCAGGAACATGCCCAGAGGAAGAGATACAGGAATATGTGAAAAATGGATTTCAGCTCAAAGCAATGGACACCAATACAAATTGCTTGCATTAACAAGAGATACAGTAACTACCAATATGAATGGCAAACTACCACTATCCAAAAACATAAGACCAAGTATATGATTAGCAACAGTTGAAATAGGTTATCAATTGAAATCCCAGTGTTTTCAGTATTAATGCAAGGGTTGCATATATTCAAGATTTTTGATACTAGAATGAAACACATGACATCAAAAGAAAGTTTGGAGGCATGAAAAATCACACCAACCTTTGAAGGAAACTCGGTGGCCTTCCATCAGTTTCTTTTTCCCTCGCTCGTGCAGATAAAGCAACTGACGATCATCATCATCAACCTGCAACACATGTATTTTCACATCAGGATGAAAACATTAAATGAGAATTTCCAGTCAATAAGGCAGAGGGATGAAGATGGAAAAGCACCAAAACATCAAAGAAAAACAGCTAGGTTGGTGGTGAGGTTGACAGACACACCTCAAATAGAAAGTCAACTGAGTTCATTTCAGGATATTTCCACTTCAGAAGGCCTTCATGAGTGCGAGTAACATAGGGATCATCCCAACCCTGGCACATAATATCATGAGTAATCTCTTGTTCACACCAGGATAATTACACTATAAAAGCATATGACAAGACAAGTCTTTCCCTGTATGATATGTAAGAGGTGTAATGTTCACAATTTTCAGGTGGTGATTGTACATGATATTTGTTAGATCATTGACCATGAGCTTCAATATTGGATAAAAATTCTAAAAATATTTTAGAACGAAAATCTCCAGTGGAAGGGTTGTGCAAAAAGTTCACAAGCAATCCTAATCACCTGAAAAATAAGACCATCTGCATCATGTGAAAGCCTTGGAATAAATTCCTTTAGGACCTTGGTAACAGTAGAAAGCAGCCAGAAATCCTTTCTTCTCACCTGGTAAACAATTCAAAAACACATCATTAGGTAATAACATAAAAGAGGAAAAGCATCATATATTGCAAATTCAATAAATTTTCTTCTCATACCCTGAAGGGTTCCAGGTCATATCTATAATTTGGATTTCGACTCTGGTAAATACTTTGGCGTTCAGAATTTCGGGGCTCAATCACTTCTTTTTCAAGCATCTTCCATCGTTCATGAAAGGGCCGCTTCAGAAATTTTGGATCAACGAAGCTCATAATTAGTAGATGGAATGAAGAACATTAGGGGAAAAGCATTTAATGAGATTGATGGTATACAGTATACTGTGGTATGTATTCCTGAAACAGGCACAGCATATTCATCTAAATGTATGATTCTAATTACTCAAAATACTCCAAAATATATAGCTGAAAATCAGTAAAACATAATTCAGAAGAGATCATTCCAAATAAAAACAGAAAAGGCCATTTGAGTATGATTTGCTCCTCCTTTTTACTCCTGGCAAACAAAATTAATTGCCAAACATTTGCTGATCAATTAAAAAAAGTTATCAAAGGACTAGCATACAAACAGCTTTCTCCACATTCCCAGTTATTCTTCGTGTTGTTTGGTAGCTCATATTGGGGCCCACGTAGTTAATTAACCTGCTTCCTATCACTTGTTACACTTGTAGCAAATGATTAGCATCAGCACTCGAGAGATCCGACCCAATTAGTCTAGATAGGATAAAAAAAGTCTGCATTTATTTTTTCAAGCCATTCCAAACAAAATGAAGCTTATTACAAAGCTGCAACAGGGTGAGAACTATTTCCATCAGCCAGCTTTGAACAAAAGCCTCATGTAGCCCTGCTTAGTGCTGATTTTAATGTTAAAATACACAAATAGAAAAATCCTCTCCCCTTCAAATCATCCCTAAATTTCAGGCAAGTAAACCTATATCTTTATACCATATTGGATCTAAAAATATCAGTGCATCCCCAAATGTAAGCCAGAGATGGGGATGATGTTCAAGAATGAACTGACAAAAGGTTGCCACAGAAAGGTATAAATAATTAAGCATTTCTGCCAATGGCACATGAATGCACTTCATGATTGCACAATATCAATCAGGGTTGCACCACCAGGGGCAGATCCAAAGTGGGGAGATTAGTCCACATTGCCCACTGCCCCCACAAATTACACCATTTTTCATGTAGTTCACCCCTAGATCAAAGATTGATTTTAGCCCTCGTTAGATGACCAAATATTGCTCCCAGCACTTGACTTAAAATACAGAAATAAATAGCTCTCACAAAAAGCCTGTGATGGTGCATTGCTTAGGGAAGAATGAAAACAAAACAATAAATGACTTTGTCTGCAGAAATAATGTTAATTTCCATAAATATCATTGTAAATCTAACCTCTATGACAGACACTTGGTTGACTGCCATCATATCATAGATAAGGTATCTTCTCTCCTGCTTCTGTGAGTCCGGCATAGTATCAATAATCATCTCTCCATCAAGTAATGTAAAGTGGTGCATCTTATCAGCTGGACCCTTAACAAAAAAAGACACAAGGAGTCATGTCAAAGATCATCCGAACAAGATGCCAACTATAATGATCAGTCTTGAAGCGAGAAACCATCCTAGAAGAAGAAATGCATAGTTACATACTTCATTGGTGTATCTACAAGGAAATCTCATCTGTACCCTTCGGAATTTAAAATTCCTATCTATCAAAAAGCACCCATCCACTGTAATTAACATCATGTATCTAGTTCCATCAGCCTTCCATGTTGCATAATAATAACGCTGCCTTAACAGCTGTAAGTTGTCCCTGCATGCCACAAAATTGAAATCCCATTCTTATGAAGTGATACTGAGAAGAAAATTGATTAAACAGCCCATAAGCTCAAGGAGCACTGTAGCTGAATTGGAATAAACTATAATGACCCGTGAACAAAACCATGTCTATTAATTCCTAATTTGAAAAGGGCAAAAAAGATAAAAAAAAATTGTTGAATTCAATATCAGTCTGCTGTAAAATTCAGGCTTCACTGCATTCATGGTAAAGCCAAAAAAACACAAATTTCCTTGTCGCAACCACAACATAAACAGCCATTTTGAGTTAAGCACATGGAAAGGTCTACATGGCCCACTTTTGCAGTTCCCACTGCCCACCCCCTTTAAAGAAAAGGTCAGATATCATATAGCATCAGTATCTTTAGACATTTTTCCACCATGATAGATACATATTCAAGCCACTCCAAAGTGGAAGCAAACAAAAATATATCTTATATATGAAGTGAACCGAGTTATGAATGATCGTTCATTATCTATTTCCCCTAAATATTATTCTTGCTGTAGTACATACAAGTGACAGCAACCTATTCAGTTGTTGATCGTAATGCCAGGACTTCAATTGCTCTACAACATTCTAGCTTCGCTTCTTCATTACTATAAGATTTATAGCTACCATGGAAAATTATCATATTTGATGGTTTCAAGTTCTTAACCTAAACCATAGGCATAGATATTAGGGTTTTATATATATATATATATATACATATACATATACATATATATATATATATATATATATCCTTGCACATCTAAATCATAGCTTAAGAGCTAGCAATTTGAGGCACCTTTATTCCAAGTCGTAGAGATCTTAACAAACTGAAGCACCTCCACGTATTACATATAGCAAAGCATAACAAACAACACAAAATAACAATGATTGAAGAAAATGCAGTTTAACCTGCTGAGAGAAACGGGGTGTGATCCTGGGAATTGTGAATTTCCTCTTCCCTGAAATTTAAGAAAAAAGTCACTACAAACTAAAGTCTTAATGAAGACATTTCAAGTTCAGGATTTTAACAATTTAAAAGCTATGAACAACATATTTTTTCACTTGTGATCTGGACACATTCCAAAATCAAAATTTGAACCTTTTTTACGTGAACATAAAAAAACAATTAATGGCATTTGTACATAAAACCTAGGAAGTGCAGGACGTGAAACAAAGAAAACTAAAATAGAGCGAATCCCATTTCAGTCAGTTTTATTCAATTCAGAGATGACCAAAAGAAAATATTGATAAAGAATAAATAACATGAACTTAGAAGAACCAAAGACTTATATTTCTATGCAATAATTTCAACTAAGGAATTCACCCATTTTGACTGATTGTATCCATTTGGGATAATGCTAATTTTTTTTTTTAGAAAAAAAAAGATAAGGTTTACAAAAAATGAGGTTCAAGAGAAAATGGTTTCTTTAGAAGTGTGGGATCAAACTAGGTATATGTAATACATGTAATCGTTATAAGTCAGCTTTCCTTTATAGATGTTTCTAAAAATGTTTTTAAAATCTGACTGAATCCAAGATACAAATGGTTGGCTTATGTTAAAGAAAGAAAGGAATGCATAAATGCAGTGTTAGGATAGTTATATGTGAAGATATATCTAATCCGCACACCTATTACTGAGAATCTGGATAGGGATTCCAATAAAAGCCCTTGTGTTTCATTCGTAACTGTGAATTAAATTCAATATTGAATAAATAAACTCAATCAAGAAAAAAGAACAAAGAACAAAGAGTTAGAATTTAAAGAATGGTTTGGAACAAAGAAAGAAATGGAAATACAAAAGGTCGTATGAATTCTGGGACGACATGATCAAGACAATACAAGACAATACATTTGTGCATACATGTAACTGGAGTAAAACAACATGGGTGCCACACCAAATCTAAGTTATCACAAATAAACAAGCAGCAGCATACAACAAAGCTTGAACAGAGGCAAAGAAATATTACATTCAACTTAAGTGCTTGGTAGCAAAACTGCCGCAGTGCATCCAGCTGGTCATTAGGTATTTCATCCCCCAGAACATCGTCATTTGTCATTATGACAGCCATCTCATGATTGCCCTGAAATGACAAATGGCATGCGCAAAATCTAAACAACCAGGACACTGCAATTTTCTACGGAAATTTAAGCTAAATGAGAGGCATTACTTCTGAATTCATGAAGCAAAAGAAAAAGAAAACGACATGAATCCCCTATCAACTTATTATAGCAATAAACTACCACCACATATTTCATTTCAAAAATTATCTAGATTACAGTTTACAGCTGGAAACATTTATGTTTGACTTATAAAGGAAGAATAACACCAACAGAAAACTAAAAATTTCAACCTAAACTCAGCATCGGTCTCTAATGCCTGCAACCTCCAAACATTTTCTTGCTAGTATGAAGTTAGTATAGAGCAAGAACATCCACTTCACAGCTTCCTAAACGGAATAACTGAGCTTTCTTAAGAAAAAAAAATTGAATAAAAAAGAGCTCTTTTAAAATTTTTTGATCATCCTTACTATATAGATCCAGAACATACAAAAAACCACATGGAAAAATTATGGGAAATAGTTCAATAACATGTAGCATTGCCATTTCTTAACTTTAAGCATGCGATAGAGAATAACATGTACTCGCCTATCATCAGACACCCATTATGTTATTGATGTAAAAAAAACCCCATCAAACTAGAACCTTCTAACTATAAAAGCACCACATTTTAAAATGTTCACTAGATTCAAGAGTCCTTCGGGCAGGCATAAAAGCTATCCTCCCTTGAAACACATGAAGTAAAGAAAAAGATCCCCATCCAACTTGAAACCTAAGACATGTCATTTAACTCTAAAATGCTAGTAAAACTCAAGCAAAGCAAAGAAAAATATTCAACAACACAGAGGCTTTGGAATCAATTTCACATATTAGGATACTCAGAGTCACTATAACTAAGGCCCTTTTTTCCCTGACTTGTTACCAACTCCAAATGAGAGTTTGAAACTGACATGTAGTCAAGTACAATTGAGCAATTACCAACAATACATCTGTCACTATGTTTGCTGCCGCATTTTTCTTTGTGGGCCTAAATAATAATAGTACTCCTAATGCTGAAGTCAATAGTTCCAAAATCAGTTCTCAGGTAGAAACAGCAACATACACGCAAAACAACTCTCCACAACAACACCAGTTTATATCATGCCACCACAAAAAAATATGACAACTAGATGTTACATCAAAGAATTTGCATACATGCACGCTAGTAGCTGAACCTCCATCATCATCATCATCATCAGGCACTGCCTCACCATTGAGATCAAATTCAGAAGACCTCTTCCACTCTGGAGTTGGGGGGCAAACAACCGTTATTGGCCTTCTTTCATGATAGAATGAGTACAAGGCATCAATATAATCTGGCTTGTATATTCCTGGAGGACGTGCTTCAGCAAATATGTCTATTGCCTGCGCAATTAGCAAAAGAAATTTCAAAACAATGACTTGTAGAATAAAACCAACTGAGATACACGTGAAAGGAGACATTGGAAACTTACCTGAGTGACAGACATTGGTTGTGAACGCATTAAATAATGAGCTATCATATATCCTGTACGATTATGCCCATGTGTACAATGAACAAGAATATACTTCTTTGTATGTTTCTGACGCAAGAGGAATTGCATGACCTGAAAAAATGATGTACATGCAGGACTGTTGAGTACAATATTACACTCATTCAACATTGTGTGTTTAGGTATGAATGGTTCCTGAGATAAGGATATGCTGCCTTCACATGGATCACTAAATACCCCAGTTCACTGGGGTATTGTTGATTCTGTTAGGTTGGGAAGGGAGGGAGAGGGTGATGGTTTGACTTGGTGACAAGAAAGAATCACAATCAACCATTGCTTGCAACATATGCACATATAGACATACGAGGCATAGGCGTGCAAGCACACACATGCACATGGCATGTTCACAAGCAAACTTGTGCTCACATATGAGATTCTCGGTTCGTATATGATGCTCTATCCTGGCATTGTTTACTACAACTAGAGGTTCAAAACAGTGATAGCTTAATAGCATAAAAGAGACATAAAACCTTAAAAACTACCATGAAACCAAGCTAATGGCCTGTGCAGCACACAAAATTTAGGAAAAAACATATATGCTACAAGAAGGTCCGGGGGAGGAAAAAACATGAAAAAACCTGAGAAGATATTGTAACAGAAGCATACCTCATAAACAAAGGTATTTACAGCTGTATTCTCTGGTACAGCATCACGCCCCTTGCAATATATCTGGAAAATCAAAGAAAAGAAGTTGATAATCAGGTGAGCAACTCTACAATAAAATTAGAGACTGAAGAAAATTAATATTGTCATTGCCAATTCACCTTGACATGCTTGATACCTTCTTTCTTCAAATCTACTGTTGAATAGTAGCGAGTAGTATTTGTCAAATCAATCACCAGACCAAGCTGAAAAATCAGTGGATAAACTTAGAATTATTCAAGATAATATTCTTTTTTCCTGCAGAGAAGAATTTATACTTCATTACTCCTTATGGTAGCAAATTACAAATATTGCAACCTTAATTGTGTAGCAACATAACCCTGCTAAATTGTGGAACATTTCCTCTAATTTGGCTCTATAGATAGATGATACAGATGATTAAAAAAATGCCAGGTTATTGAGAAATTAATTGTGTGGTCATGACTAGTTTTCCCACTGATAGTAGATGAGATTTACTAGGAAGCAAAGGAGGTAAAAATGACTTTTAAGTTCAAAGTACTTACTTTCCTTCCTAAAACTCTTTGTTGATGAATGACTTGTTTAAAGGAGTATCTTTTACCAGGAGGAATGCAGTCATTGTAAGCTTCACCGAGTGGAACCTTAGAAGGAACGATACAATTTATTTCCTGGCCAAATGCAGGACAGTCCAACCAGCCTGCAGTTATGGATAGCAAATTATTGAATGAAAGTAATGATACCTAAGATGAAACAGTGTCCATAAACTAAGGAAAGCATATGAAAAACTGCAGAAACATAGACTAATCAAATGCTTAGAGATATAGTGAAGGGTTAAAAGGATAAAGGAAGAAGACCACAGCTCAGAGAACCATTCAATAATATCTTTTTATTCTCTTTCCCCCCCTTCTCTGAGTTCTTAAGCTAACAAAGACAATATCCAATCCTCCCCTACTGCAGCTTTGCAATGAGGAATACTACCATGCCAAATACCCATCAGCAGAACCATTCACTAGTATCAACAATACAAGATGACGACTAGGTTTCTAATATTTGTGGCTAAAACTATGTTTTATTGACAAAGGGTCCTCAGCCAAGGGAATCACTGCAGTAATATAAGACAAAACTATGACTGACTTCCAGGGAATAGCTCATAAGCATAATCATCTCCAGTACACTTAATTCATTAATTTCGGGTTTTGAGAAATCAATGTCTGTAACAGTAATAAAAAAAAAAGCACAGCACAGTCTTGTTATTACCTTGATAATGTAGGATGGGAATAGAAGGTAAGGGAGGAGATACGGAAAGAAATGTAAGTGATAAAACAGAGAAGCAGGAAGAAAATGTCAAGTTCTTTCAATAGTCAACAGCTAATTGTCAATCACTAAATAAGTTCCGTTTAAACATAGGATGTGCTCTTATATGGATGCCAAAACTAAACCAAATAGAAATAAGAATTCCTGAAGAGGAAAATTGAAGCAACCAATACTGAAAAGGAAAAAAATGAATTCTTGAATCAATACTACTGTGATAGGAAATAAAGCCAAACTCCTAAGTAAATAATATGCCTAACATCTAAGATTCTAAACAACCATGTAACTAAAGAGCAATCTTTCAAATGTTGCATGTAAACCACCTTCTTGCTAAGCATTTTGGACATCAAAATTGGTGAAGAGCTAATGATTAAGATCTCTGAGACTCCCATCCTGCGGTCAATCCCAAACAATGGAGGAATAGTTGTGGTGGCCTAAAGATACCCACAAATACCCCACTGCTTATAAATATCAAAAGAAAAATGACAATTGTTTCATAGCCCTTTTTTCATTTTCAGTAGCAAGCCAGATCCACCAGGTTACGAATTTAACCATCAAACAATCCAACAATAGATTGATATTCAGAAATGTAGTGAGGCAGTATCATACACCTCTAATAGATAACTAATTCCATAGAACAATGGTTTCTGTAAACACCATTTAAAACCATCATAATGCAAGCCACATAAACCATTTCTGCATAGAGCAATTAGGCAAGAAATTTACCAGGAGGAAGTTTGCTTTTATCATATGATTTATAGTGTTTAGATGGAAAGAATTGATCATGCACTGGTTGCCGAGACACATGTACAGGTCTGTCATCCGAGCATTCATTTCTCAAACGCTTACGTCTTTCTTCACGTTCCTAATCAAGATGAACATAAGATCAACAACCATGCATATAAATGGAAGACAAACAAATGCCCCAATGCCATTATATTAATCATCAAAAAAACATAAAAGGAAAAAAGAGAACCCAGATGTGGGAATGAGCAAGGGAGGGAAACAAAATGTCATCTTACACACAAGTCCACAAAATATGTTGGTACTCAAAACATTTAAACCCAATCAAATAGGGAGTGCCTATGCTTCAGTATTCAAAAACTTCAAGGCATTCCATTTCACAGCACTAAAGATAGTAATGACAACATGTTAGTTGAAGGGAAGTTTTGTGTGCACTCTATAGCTACAGAATAGTCACTATTTTCCTTTGGGACTCGATGATCACAAACAAGTCTTTAATTGTTAAGTTTACTAGCTTTACACTCTTCTCTCCATCTGCCAGGCTTTAAGATTAAACAGCCATTATATCCATAATGAAGCTAAATTTCCACACCTTTGTTCCTAATGTGCTTGCATAATTGCATTTGTATATTAACCAGGAAAAAGTGATAAATTGATTACATTATAAGATCCTCATCCTCAAGTTCCTGCAACTGTTAAAGACTAACAACAACTGAAGCAGAAAAGTAATACATCCTACGGCACAAACCCATTCCCAGTATCAAAGTGCCACTCACCAGAGAAAACAACAAAAATATGATTTATAACTTCATAAAATCTTAAAATGATCTCCATATTCAATCAAAATACTTAATCCAGTTGCTATAATATAACAAATTGGGGCCCATTGCCAACGTTCCATGCAGCAACAGCAACTTCAAATCCTGTTTCCTGATAAAATATAGCAGTCACAAGGTTGGAATGACTGTTCAGATTACTGAATGATTCTTTACATATAACCAAACCACTTAGGAGTCATAAAAAGAGCCGTCATGTAAAAAAACCAGATACAAACATCACAGCAATATATTTCATTCTTCCAGAATAGCAAAGCTCTGATAAAATCTTTCCTGATTATTATCATTCACCAAAGTAACGCCATAATTTGGAACAAAAGTCGATTCTTCTAATGCAAAATACTGGAAACAGAAAGGAAGAGTAGAATTTAAAAATACCCTGCGGGCAGTTTCGACAGCAGACTCTGACCGTTCACCAGCAGCACTGTATTCTTCTACGTGCCCTTCAGAATTATCTTCGTCGCCTTCAGGTACCGGCGACACATTTAAATCCATGGTAACAACCATTCAACATTTACCAGCATGAAAAATATCAAATTCTCTTCTTATAACAGCAGCACCTACTGTTGCAAAACCAAATTAACATATTAAATCACCAATTAAACTAAGTATCAAGTTTTGAGGTTGACCTAAAATCTAATAAAACAAAAGTACCTAACTCCTTTTGAGTAATTATAATTTTTTTTTCTAAACCAACTGATTGCATCCTAAATAATAAAATCAGAGAGTGGAAAGGATTTCTAGAAAGCGAGAAGTGAAGAAGAGTTCAGAACCTCACCATTATCAAGAAATCGAGGATAAATCAGGGTCTAAAGGACTAGACAGTGCAGGTTAAGTAGGTGTGGCACAGGGTCTCGGCCGATCAAAACCCTAGAATTATGGAGCGGGAGTTTTATGCGTACATTTCTGCTTGAAATCTTTTTCGGGTTCGAAACCCTAGAGAGAAAGAGGGGTGGGGTTTGTTGGCTTAGAGAGAGACAGGGCGAAGTGAAGATGTGTTTGTTTTTTTCTCTCTTTTTTTTATTTAATTATCAAACCCATGTCGAGAGAGACATCACGAGAGAGAGAGCGAGGAGACGAAATTCACGAATCGGAGCTAAAGTATTCAAGGGGATAAATAAATAGAAAAATACTGGGATTATTTTATTATTCAGCCGTGCTTAAATGGAACACAAAAGTTATATATTAACAATTATTAATATTAATTAACAAATGAAAGGATTGCCCACACTCATGAAATAGTGTTTTTTATTATTTAGGTTTTTTTCTTTTTAATTTTAT
>Ga0325402_1003888_pt1 | contig 13668 bp, 9 predicted proteins | sample PopdelMetagenome_22_FD_207212 | JGI IMG/M metagenome (GOLD analysis project Ga0325402, IMG submission 207212) | Populus deltoides microbial communities from Bellville, Georgia, United States - Xylem-PdKOR-R3 | ecosystem: Host-associated > Plants > Phyllosphere > Stem > Wood/Secondary xylem... | reverse complement strand
ATTCTTTAGAGAGAAAAGGAAACAAAAATCTAGAGAGATATCAATGTAATACATGCGTATTTCTTACTCTATAGATTCTTTAGAGAGAAAAGGAAACAAAAATCTAGAGAGATATCAATGTAATACATGCGTTTTAATTGGTAAGCATGCTTTTTCACTGGAACATCATTTGAACAAATCAGAGGGTTGGGGGAAAAAAAGGTGAGAATTTGGAGAGAATTTATTTTGGTGAGAAAATTGATTGACACCTCTGGATCTCATATGTGTATATTGTCAGGGCCACCTATAATCATTCCATGTAAAAAAACTCAAGTAATAGTAATTTCCAAATTTTAGTTAAAAAATTTAAAAGGGAGTCCAAAGATACCAAAAAATACTAGATTCTGTTCATCTTTCCAAGGGATCATAAGCCTAAAAAACATAAATTATTTTCTAATATTATTAACCTTTGTTTCCTTATAAAAAGCATTATATTAAAAGATTAGATCATGTAGTGGGGTTGCCTCTGTGTCTATACAGTAAATCTGTCACAACTTACAAAATCTAATTCAGTTCAACACAGTTTTTAAGCTATTTTGAAGTACGAAACTCCTTTATATACTCTTCACCAAGTCATTTTCTTATACATGAAGAATATCTCTCCTCCTCTCTTATATAATTATCCTTGTTTTCATCGTAAAACAACTGTTAGTCTCTTCTCTTCATTATTTCCCCCATTCTAAATCCATCCATCTTCTTCATTCTTGATGGTGGGAAAAGATGATGATACAAGTTCTGATGAAAGAAGTACTGTCACTTCCAAGCTTAGAAGTAGATACATATGTTCACTTTGTGACAGAGAATTCAAGAGCGGGCATGCATTAGGTGGCCATTATAATGCCCACAGTAAAAAAAGAAAAAGAAAATACGTGCCCGGAACTGTAGGAAGGGTCATAAGAGTCCCTGTTCCTTCCATTGATGTTGAGCCACCAGTTGCACCACGACATGGATCCGAGTTCACTCATGGTGCTCCAACCCCAGGGGTGCAGTCTGGTGTCGATTATGAAACTGGAGACGAATCCACGTCGACACGACCACAAGGGGGCCTTGAGAAAAATATAAAGTTAAATATTGAAACTCATCGTTCTCATCCTTACGAGAGGGCTAATGAGGCTCCTCGAGGTGGGAGACTACTAAATATAACGACAGTACTGATTCATGGTGTCAAGATTAATAACGGGGTAGATATGGATCTTGCGAGAACCATAACTAATCCTATTGTTGAGGTTTCTAGGAAAGAAAATGGTGATACCAAGTTCACCTCTGGTAAAAATGGCGATGAAGACTTGGACTTGGAGTTGAGACTAGGGCTTGGACCAGCTTGAAGCTTTTTAGAAAAGGTTCTCTAATCTCTATATGTGTAGGCATTTCTTAAAGTTCTTACTTGTCGTGGGTGTAATCTTGATTCAAGTTTGGTAAAATCATTAATTAATAAACTCGTCATCTACAGGTAAAATAGCTTTTTTTTTATAACAACACATTAATCATATCGGTCGATCTTTTTACAATATTATTTGGTAATAGGGAAATGACTAAAATTAACTTTAAGAGCAAAATAAATAAAAAAAAAAGGCAAAGGGGCTTTACAAACATCTTTGTTTTTAATGCACAATGATCTATTACTTAATGCGCTTCAGATCAAAAAATTATATATTTTCTTTCAGAGGCTTTTGGGTCTTTGTCACTTGGTTTTTTTGCTATCATTGACTCTCCTCTTTAAGGCCCGAAAATGTCTACAATTCTTGGAAAGAAACTAGCTGTTGTGTTTGTGCGGGGAAAAAATTAGGGCAAGAATTTCTTCCAAGTTCAAAACACCAGACCGACCTGTACGGGAAAACATACAAAAGATCAGCATGAGCCTTATCAGTCTACACTCTACATTGAATAATACCCTGTCTAGGCAACACAAAACACAAATGATTAATCAAACAAGCATTAATTCGCAATTAGACCCCCGCATGAACCAACAAAAGCATTTAGTTCGTACAAATATTAACAGAAAATGAAAAGGAAGGCCTCGAATTTGGATCAACATGTTTCACGTATCAAGAATAAAAAAATATAATTGGAATACACAAACACTCCTATCTTGGAATGAGCTATGCACAACACAATCTTCTATACACTACTCTCAAACCTTCTGCCAGAAGACCTTTCTGAAACATTCAAAAGCCTTAAATCACCTCTTGCTGGATGGATAAAATTCAGATTCCTAAACCGTCATGTCCTGTTGCCTCGGAGACATCCATTTCAGCTCCTTGGGATTTCTTCAGCTTCGCAACGAGAACCCACATGTTAGCAAGTTCATTTTCCAGATAAGCTTCTCTTTGTTTGGATTCCTTAACTTTCCTTTGAAGATCAGTCTCTCTTTGATCCTTCTCCATAAGAGCAGCTTCATATTGAACTTCTCTTTCTCGACTCACAGCCAACTCTCTCTTGAGCTCTGAGGCTGCCCCAACTTGGTCTTGGTGTTTCATGTGATTGTCTCTCCGGCCATTTCGAACAGTACTGCCACTTCTACGCTGAGTGGGGGAGTTCTTCAATGCTATCAGCTCGGCAGTTAATCTCTCATTATGATTCATAAGCTTCGCCACTTCTTCTGATAATGCCTTGAGCTCAACAGCAGCAGCTGATGCTAGCCCTTTGGCGTATGAACTCTCCTCGGCCAATTTTTGGTTCCGAGTTTCTAACTGCTCTTTTGATTCTGTTAGTGCATCAACTTTTTGCTTCAGTTCTTCCATCTCAGTGGCCTGATCAAGGAAAAGTAAGGATTCACCTCTCGTACTTGTATGAGAAATGCAACTTCAAAAGCCATCACATGATGGAAATTATGCTGTAAAATTTGTCACTAGTAAAAACACAATATGAAGAGATACAGAAAGCCAAGCAAAGAATTTTCCATCTATATGTCTGCAATCCACCAAAAAGCTTGTTTTTCTTGATGATCCACCACAAGTATAAATTGGCACAAGAATACACTTCTTAATTCAAAGTAGTTTCTTCAATTTAAATAGAACAGCCAACCTAACTTTCCTCAAAGCTACATGTTATGGGCGATACATATTTTCCTTGGGATGGTGATCCTCGAGATCCTACAAGCTTCTATTTTGGTTTCTTAAGGTATGAGAACCTTGTAGACATTTTAATGGTATTATCAGAAAATTTAGCGTCACGAGCTCAGAATGAAATCTGAGATCTTCCTTAGTTTCTAAATCTTTTACCTCTGGTGGGGAAGCATTGAAAAAGGAAATAGTGCTCTAGCAACCAAAATAATACGTGATTGGGGTGCCAAAAGGTTTAAATACATACCTGTGCTTGTAGAAGCAAATCTTCATTTCTATCTTTTGATGCTGCAGTTTCCTTGTTCATGTGATGTTGTGCATGGAAGCTTTTTAGTTCAGAAATTCGTTGAGAGTAGCTAGCTAGAGGGCTAATATTTTTTGACTCCAGTGCATCTGAGAGCTGCTGCTTCAAAGAGACAATTGTTTCCTGCAATCCTTCACATTCACAGATCTGATGGAGAGGCAATGTCAAGTTAGAACCTGCCATCAACCGACAACACAGCTTGCAAAACAGTGAAAGCTACCAACACACGCACAAAAAAAAAAAATGTTAACTGTTTGACCTTTTGGCTGAGCTGGTCTTGAATTATACAATTATCTGCCGCTTTAACCTGAAACAGTATACAGCAATACAACAATCATCAGGCCAAATTAATAAAATCAGATGCCTAAAAGAAAACCATGGGTATGTATCATTGACTAAAACAAAAGGAACCCATTGAATAAGTCTGTTCACACAACTTGGATACCATTACCCATGACTTTATAATGTGTTGCATTGTTCTTATTGATGACTCCAATTTGTTATGCAAATGAATTTAGATGGAGGATGAAAAGGTTTCCAAATGATTCTTTCGAGTGATTATCGAACATGTTAATATTCAGTTCAGAGCTAATGACAAATTTTCTTAGGCCAAGCTGTATAGGAACATCACCTCGAGTTCAAATGACTTCTCATTCAATTGAGCTGTCAGTTCAGCAATCGTCTGCAAGCATACAAAGACAAAAGGCTTAAAGATGGACTTGCAGCTGCCATATACAAGGAGTTTGTGCTACCATAAGGGAGCTAAACTTACTTGGGATGCTTCCAAGTTAGCCATGCTGTTGTGAGAGGTCATGATGGAATCAGCAATTTGCTTTTCCAACAAAGCTATTTGTTCATTCTTCACCTTGATTTCATCACTCAACTTCTTCATCTCCAACTTAAATACAAAAGTATGATGATGCAAAATTTCTCAGCCTGTTAAGAGCAGCTAATAACAAAAGGAGGTATAGGAACAACACAATACCTGTATGTGTTCCTTCAGGGGATTCCTTGAAGCCTCCTCAGACAATCGCTTCAAAATACTTGAATGGAGTGCCACCTCTCCAGATAAAATTTTCTGCTGCTCCCTCAGAAGATCAATCTGATCACTTGTTTTTATGCTATTCTAGAAATCAGCAAAGCATGAAAATTAAGCATGCAGACCATGGTAATCATCCCCAGCCAAAAAGAAGAAAGAATACACAATTAAATGAAAGGACCATTAGCATACCAGAGTTTCCTGCTCGAGGAAATTGTCCTCAGGTACCTCTCTATCCTGCCTGACCTCAGATAGAAGATCAGCTGATGGAGAGCTTTCTGCAAGTGAAGGATGTGAAAGTCTGGATTCTGCATAATAATTGCTGTTTTCTGCTTGAGGTGTTGAAGGTGTACTATTAGATTTAACTCCACTTGATTTGTCACTGGTGCTCATTCCCGATCCACTATCTCGTTTCTAATCAAGAAGAATAGATATTTCTAAGAAAAAAGAAAATTGAATTCAATTGTATCAGTGCTGAAATTTACAAGAGGGATGATCCTCCAAAGTAAGGAACTAAAGGAATAAAAACCAAAATTTGGAACTATTAAAAGGAGGCTATCCGATCATTTAAGGATCACTCTAGCTGATAAAATAACAAGTTTACTTTGTTTTACAAGAGAACCAGTATAAAAACATGCAGATAAATCTTTTGAATTACGCATACCCGTAGCTTTAACCAGTTCAGCAATCCATGCTTTCGGGTTTTCTTCTCCTCTTTCAGTGTCTCATCCACACTTTCAGTATTTCCTTCAAGAGAAACATACAAGTCAATATTTTCGTCATCCAATATCAAGTCCTGCCTCTTGTACGGTAGGTATGCAAGCTGCAAATTACACATAAGCAACCATAATCAGATATAAGAAAGTGCAGAAAAATAAGGGGTGAAGCCCTGCTATACAGAGGCTCCCACTTAAAGAGTTCCAGATTAGGAAAGCATTAGAGATAAAAGTCATAATCCAAGATTTTATACAACAATAAAATCATAGTTCAAGAGAAAAATAGATAGAAGTACAAAAAAATCAAACAAATTTGCTCCAAGTACCTCTTCTTCTCCAAAGGAATGCCTCCTCCTTGGACCTGGGCGGTGAGAGATCCTTGATGGTTGTGAAGCTTTTGTTGACACCAAAATTAATTTTGTCAGCCGCTGTATTCTGCTCAATAGGGCTGCTTTAGCTTCTTCTTCTTGTTCCAATCTTGATTGCAGTTTCACTTGACCATCTTCTAGCTGTACATATCAAATCAAATCAAGGAAATTGTGTCATAATAACGGTTATTCAGACTAAATGTATCAAACCATTATGCATTAATTAAGTGACAGTCATATACAAGATTGGGACATGGGATGAAAAGGAAGAAAAGGACAGGAATAAAGAAACTAACATTGAGATCAAACATATAAATTAAATCTTGCAGTTAACAAATGAAAATTTATGAAATAGAGAAAGAATCTTCCAAGTGATGGTAGAACTCTTTAAGAAGTACCTTCTGCTTGAGGAGGACAATGTCGTCTTCTACAATGTCTTTCAATCGAGGAATTGTCACAATACCCCTCTTCAATTGTTCTAACTCTTCCTTTAAAGAGCGTATCTCATTTTGGTACTTCTTGATAAGCGATTTCTCATCAATAATCTGCAAATGGTTGAAACATCATTTCAAATGTTGGCAAGTGAGATTGTTTGAATGAATGCATACACTCTAAGGAAAAATACCTTGTTCTGTGCTGCTTGAATTTCAATGTGCTTTGCACGGTGGGCAAATTTTAAAGTATTGTGTGTCTCTTCCGAACTACTAGATGAGGGAGTGACAGTGCAAATGAGCTGTAAATTCAGACACGAAAGGAAAATGAGTCTCTTAAATGCAAGCAGCATTTGTTTGAAGGACAATGATACGATTATCATGCATCATACGACCAGAAAAGTAGTTTCTTTTAGCAAAATATTATCAGCACTTACTGATACACGCCCATGACCACTTAATGAAGACTGAAGTAGCCTTGTCAATTTAGAGTCCCTGTAAGGAATATGAGCGGCTCTCCCATCCGTCAACTTCGATATAACCTATGCAAGTCACAAGTATACAATTTTATCCATACAATTTAAATATTTATGATTGTAAATTATTGGGGACTAGCAAATGAAGCACATAACTTCTTTTCACTAGGAATTATTAGGGAATAAAAGTCACAGTTCATTTAATTGTAATTAATGAGCACCAAATTGATGGTTTCCATTAGTGTGTGCATGTGTGAGGGACAAAGGGAGGCGAAGAGAAAGAGAGAGTGCATTCAGTCTTGGCACATTAATAGAACATAAATATCAAATTACAATATTAAGTCCCTAAAAGCACACGGACCTAGAAGCATGAAAAGATAGCTAAAACAAGTCAATCAATCTTAAGGTAACCCAGTCACACTGGTTTCTCATTTTCTATCATGTTCCTGGCTGGGTAATTCATCAAATAGAAAATGATTACCAGAAACAAAAAACCATCAAGCATGATATAACACATATGTAAGGCAGTAAGGCTGTCCCTTCAGTTTAAGAGTGAAATATTGGCAGTAAATTCTGAAACAGAAAGCTGTAAGTTTGATAAATAATGTTTTTTATGTGATAGTTTTCAGATTATATATCATGAAGGTGGTCAATTATTGTTGTACAGACGAATAATACAGGTACAAGAGGCCTCACAGTTCCAAGTGTCAGCAAACTTTTATTAATATAGGATCCTTCTTTCCGTCTCACGCCAGTAGTTTCAGCCTTTGAGCTTTCAGAACCTGCCAGATCAATGAGGCTCTGCATGTATAAGTAAAATATCAGAAAGTTAAAAAGAATTTATTGAAATCAAACATAGCAAGCAAAATCATTAATTGTAGTAAATCAAGGGGAAGAAAGAGTTGTCATAATTAAAGAAACAGGAGAAATTCCAATGAAAAACTTAAAAAGGTGACCAACAAGTCCTTTGACATCAATTCTAGATAGAAGCCTTAGGAATTACCAGCTGGGACAAATTTACAGCCTCTCCTTCACTATTTTCACCATACAGGCTACTCTCTACTGTCTGTATTTAGAATAATTGGAAAAAGTTAGTGGGAAAGGATATAAAACAATGAAATGAATATATAAATGATCAAACTATCATTAGTTGATGAAATGAATTATCCCAAAACAGAGTTGACAATGATTTCTTGCAATTCTTAAAGGCAAATGAATAATTTAGCAATTGCCAAAAAGATTGGATATTGGCCACTGAGTGGGCAGATGGCGTAAGATTGGATGTTAACAAGTAGACAAGTGAATATTCAAATGTTTCAGGAAAAACAAACAAGTTCATCAAGCAGGTCGATGAATATGAAGTGCAAGTCTGACAGTTACGTGTAAGCTAAAAAGGTAAAACTATCACTTGCAAATGCACTACAATATAATAAACATGTAAAGCTTATAATTATCTTGAAGAAAGAGAATATGAAATGTAACAATCAACTAAAGCTGCAGGAAGATAGGAATACCAGTGTAAATATTGTATGACTCCTGCTGCTGAGTAAATTAAAGTTTGTGGACCCAACATGTCTGTGCTCTGTGTCAAAAGGAAAGACCTGATCAGAAAGCGTGGAAAGAATTGTGATATCATGGAAAAGACATTGCAGTCTTGATATACATACAGGGAGGAGAGAGAATCAAATAGCATCTTTTGCAAGACAGACAAGTTCTGCACCAATTTGTAAATTTTTTCTATAGGTTGTTAACTTTCAACAAACCTGCCTATTGCATTAACTTCCACAGTTCTATCGGTACAAGTAATGCACATCAGTTTTAAAAGGATATCATTTTGATCAATATTCCATAGATGTCGGTCCATTACTTGCATAAGTATTCAATTTAAAGGGCTATATGCTGATTAGTGTCTCAATTATGTAGTTTTGTTTTGTTCTTCAGAATTTTGGTTAAAATTAGTTTTGGTAACATAATTATTTTGGAACCGGAGAGGTAGAGTTAGAAACTATAGTATTAAATAAAGCTAATGCTGTTTGAATGCTCTTGCGTTTGTTTACTGCATACGATTTGACTTGAGAGTTACCTTCCCCAGCTGCTATAAGGGAAAGTGCATGAGCAGGGGATAATACAACTTCTTCTTTTATTCCCTCGACAAAAGTTCCCTACAGATAAGAATCAAAATAAATTAAAACATGTTTATTTCCAACACGTATGAAACTGACATTTTTAGATTAATCAGCTGACCATATCACTAGAGAAACCATTAAATTTCTACATTGGAAATTGAAATTTATACCATTTACTTGCCTATTATTCATTAAGATTCTACCCACACTCAAAAAAATTAAAAAGGTTAAGATATGAGTAGGGTGCTCAAATGATCTAAATACCGATTCTTTCATAAAAGCAGAATCGGTGGTTCAGATGAGAGTCGCAATTTCCCAGACAGCACATGATCATTCAGTCATCTATTGCAGGTCCTCCTCAAACAGCTTAACCATATCACCTGAGCAAAAAATAAAAATATGCTGATTCTGATAACCACCTGCTCCCCGCAAGCGCAGAAAGAGTTGCCTCTGATATGATGCAAAGACAAAGTAGTCCATATAACACCAGATGCTTCAAAATCTCATGCCTTGACCAAGAGATTTGAACCGATATAAATAATGAAACTGAAAACTGAAAACCCATGGAAGCAAAAGTGGAATGAGACACCCAGCAACAGCCCATTCCACCTAAAGAACCAAGCAGACTTGTAGCTTGCACCGCAAGGTTTATGCATATTCCAAGACCATGATGCATAATTTATTGTACGATAAAGGGATCTCTCAGCAACATGTAAAAGCTTGCTTGATGCTGTGCCTCAGTTGTAGAGAGGGTGGGGCTTGCCATCATTATCATCATTAAATAAATAGTGCCCTAACAACTTTTTTTTTCATTCTCATCAGCTCAATATTGATTTAATAAAGTGGTAAACCATCATCATAAGAACCTGGCATCATTTGAGGTCGTCCTCAAACCGAACTTCATAAAGTTTGCATGCCATGATGCCAGCTATGTGTTGATATGGTCTCATAATTTATGGATAACAGTCGAGAGAACGGTAATCTTCTCTTGTGAAGTGTGATAATTCTTAAAGCTTTAAACCCTAAATTGCATGAAACCCCTTTCACATTCTTGAGCTAAATTACATCTCTATAAAGACTTCAGCTTAATGCTTTGTAATCTTCTCTTGTGAAGTGTGATAATTCTTGTGAGACTTTTATCTATAGTGAAAGTGTAAATGGCACTTGATCACTTGGGTAATTTTTGGTTGTGAGCCAATTCAAAGATTTAAATCTTGATCCTTGAAAAGACTGTGATTGTAAGGTTTTCTAATCTTGATCCCGGAAAAGGATTAGTGTAATCAGCAAGGTCTCACGCACTAAAAAGACCGTAACTTAATAGTAAATACTTGAATGGAGGTTCAAGGAGATTAGTAAGCGATTGTCCAAACTACTATAAGAATCGATGTCTTTCTCTTACTATCTATCTTATTTTATATGTTCTTTGCTTAATTGTGTGTTGTTACTGAAATTGAGGTGTTTATTTTATTAAAGCATCAAATGTTCAATTTAGCCTTAATTCACTCCTCTCTTGGGCTATTTTAGACTTTCAAAAAGTCCAAAGCTATAAAAGAAATACTTTAGCAAGTCATAGTTGGTCACACAACTGCAAATAGTTAATTGTATCCTGGTATTAAAACAACTATAAAAGTTATTGCCATGAGGATGATATAAGTGCTGAAGGTAAGCATAGAGAAACACAATACAGAGATGGTAAGCAAGTACCTGAGCATCTTCTCTGATTCTTAAATTTTGTCCTGCTGGATTCAACAAGTCGTTAACAACCTGAAATGACAAAAACCAAAGAATAAAGAAATTGTAAAATGGAGGAGCTGTGGAGCTACCTCATATTAAACAATAGAAATATTAATAATAAGGCAGTAAATTGCAGCATTATTAAGCTAGTAGCTAGAGAGAATTGGAAGAAGCTGACCTCATTATAGATCTCCAGGTATGAAACACGGAGGAGGAACTCACGGTTTGGAGTCTAAGGCAAAGAAAAATGTTAATTAATAGCATTCAAACAAGTATCAGATAGAGTCGTACAAGGGGGTTCAATTCATTGTAAAGTACCTCTTGAATGATACTAAAAGCATCCTTCACTGCTAATGGTATAATTCCAGGTGACCTTTGATCCCCCTGATTATTATATGGATAAATATAAGCATAATGTTTTTAACATTAGTTAAAAGGTAATGAATAATGCCACCTCAATTACACAGACAACAAATACAAATATACATGCCAAGGAACACAAGGTGTTTTTATTTAATTTTACGTGTTGTATGCAGGGAATGATTTAGATTTTTTTTATTTTTTTTCCTAGCAAATTAACTCAACATGTCCTCATATTTTAGGTCTAGTCTCCAATTTGTTTCTACGAGTTTAATACATCCTATTTTTTTTATATATATTTTAGTTTATTTTCCAATCTATCCTTCTAATAGATATTTCCATGCAAACTAACTAAAATATCCTCACTTGAGAAATTCAAACCCCCACCTAATATATTAAAGTTATAAATTTGAAAAAAAAAATGAATTGTCATGTAATGTTAATATTTGTATTATTTTTTTTCATGGTTATTTTTTTTAATAAATTAGGTTCTTTTAGGGAAAAAAAAGAACGAACTGTCATATAATGTTAAGATTCTTATTTTTTTTCATGGTTATTTCTTTAATAAATTAGGTTAGATTTGAATTTCTCAAATGATCAAATCAAGGTATTTTCATCAGTTTTTGCATGGAAATAGATACTAGAAAGATAGATTGGAGAAAGAATGAACTGAAATATAAGTATAGATTGGATGCAATTAAAGTTTTAGGAAAAGATTGGACATTGGAGACTAGACCCTAAACTATAATGACATATTAAGCAAATTCCCCTTTTTTCCTTACAGCAGTCTGAGAATGATCTGCTAGGAGATTTAAGGCATAGAAATATGCAGTGTGTGTGTGTGTGAGTGTTTATGGTATTTAAGGCATTTCTATTTAATTTTGCATGCATAGTAAGAGCACAGCAGAAAAATAGCATCTCAGGTATTAAAATCTCACATGCATGGTATGGGTTTTCCCACTGCTAGTCACTCCATATGCGAAAATGGTGCCTGTAAGAGCATGTATAAACAAAGGTAAAAAACTATAAGCTTTAGAAGGAAAGCAGAAATTGGAGTTCCTAAGCAGAGGGATATCCATTTTGTTTACCATTGATCCCTTCCATAGCACCATTGACAACATGCTGAGCAGCAACATCATATACATGGCGCGTTGTAGTTGAAGGACCAAACACCCGATCTACAAGCATGGGTTAATAAATAAAGAGACAAAAAAAGGAATAACATGAATGTCTTAAATATAACTCGTTTGATCAGCTATTATCCCCAAAGGGAAAAAAATGAAGGAGCCTAATAGCTTATTAATTAATGCTGGGTAGAAGGAAGCCCAGAATTTCTCGCTTTCCTTTTTTGGTAATGTTTCTGGCATGAGAGGATTAAAATCCCAGAAGCAAGAATTATCTCCTGGAACTGCAAAGAAGTATATACCCCTAGAGTAAGAACAACAATGTCCTTAGAGTGCAAATAAAGCCTTCTATCGATTGATTATCGAAATTGAAGCACAAAGCCAGCCCATCTGCAATGTGTTCTTACATTCACTACAATGACGTGAAAACTATGAAAATATAATTCAGAGTTTTGCAAAAGGAAAATATTTCACAAACAAACGACTATAAAACGCAGAACCTTTGAATTGATTAACGTAGCCATGGACTTCGGACAATATCTTCGGTTCCAACTAGACTCATAGCACTAACTCTCCAATATATGACATTAGTTTCTTCAAAATTACCATAAAAGACACCCCTCAATCAATTCAACCAAAAGCATACAAGTTCTCAAGCGCATTTTAACTTAACTTCACACTACCAATCAATTCAAACAAAAGCATACAAGTTCTCAAGCGCATTTTAACTTAACTTCACACTACCTATCCACACATTAACTAATCTACAAATGCATCCGGCTTACACTACCAATGCCATTCCAATTAAATACATTCAGAGAAAGCTTAACAAATTACCATACGCATAAGCAGTAGATGGATTATGTTCATTTCGCACGACAGTTTCTCCATCCGCATACCACGCAATCTCCTCTCCTTGCCTGATTTCCCTAGGACTAAACACCAAAACAAAAAATAAATAAACCACAAATTAGCAAAAACAAGTACTTATTAACAATAAAATTTAGCACGAACCTTAGGGGCCGAAAGCGAACAGTGACAGTTACATTTTCTTTGGATCTCTCAGTATCCAGATTAACACTTTCGGAGTAAAAATATTGTGGTTTGCTTCGAGCTGAGGAGGATACAGGTGAGCTTTGACCGTCCATTGAATTCTCTAAAAATTGCTTAGTAGAAGATGTCGTTGATGATGACTGTGAATTCGCTGCTGGTTTCTTGGAATTACTGATTAAAACTGATATTCTTGATTTTGATCCCTGTTTCGTCGCCATTTTTAATTAATCCAAAGCCAGTCCTTCAATTAACTGTAGCAACAGAGAGGAACAAAAAAACTTGAAAAAATCAAATTATTCTGTTTGGAAGCTATGAAAATGTAGAGAAGAAGGAAAATTAGTGCTGTTTGGTTGCTGGGAAAAAATATTAATAGCATCCGTGTGTAATGAAAACAGAGAAAGAAAAGGAGAGTAGGATATCATTGCCTTAATGAAAAATCAGAGGAGCACCGTTGTGAAAAACTAACTAATAAATAAAAAAACAAGAAGAGAGAGGTACATGCAAAGGAAAAGAAACTGAGGAGCGAGAGCAGGATCTTTTTGGATCTGTTTAAGAGAGGGAGAGCCGGAGAGGGATGCTAATTAACGAGTATGAAAGAAAAACATCATCATAATCACTACTCATCAGTCAACAGTCTAGAGAGAGAGAGAGAGAGAGAGAGAGTGAGAGTACGAGAGCAGCAACATGGATGCTGGAACCTTTTTCCCTTTCTCTAACCACTGTTTTTTATTTCTTTTCTTTAAGCTTTTAGGTGCTTTCTATTTTTTTTCTTGCCTTGCAAGCGATGCGATGCCCTCAATCTAAGGCTAATTGCATTTTCGCGGGGGGGGGGGGGC
>Ga0325402_1003886_pt1 | contig 13671 bp, 7 predicted proteins | sample PopdelMetagenome_22_FD_207212 | JGI IMG/M metagenome (GOLD analysis project Ga0325402, IMG submission 207212) | Populus deltoides microbial communities from Bellville, Georgia, United States - Xylem-PdKOR-R3 | ecosystem: Host-associated > Plants > Phyllosphere > Stem > Wood/Secondary xylem... | reverse complement strand
ACATCTTCTCTTTTATCTTTTATACTTTAAAATTTCAAAAATTATTCTAGAATATTTTTTTTTCAACCATTCATAATTTTGTTTTGGCTCTCCATTCTATTAATCTTCATGACATGTCTTTCAATGCCTAGCTGGGCGACTTGTATTGTCTGGGGACCAATATGTTATGCAACAGACAAAAAGTTGACAGTGATATATCACACCCTTTGGACATGATCGTACAAGACATGATCAATGCTGTATCTGCTCTGCTCTCTATCTCTGTAATCACATGAAGAAAGAAAGACTGTGCATACACGTGCGTGCGTGTGTGGGTGTGTGAAGCAACAAGTTTACGTGACAACAAATTAAAGAGTTAAGGCATAGTTTCGCTCATCATATACTTTATATTCCACAAATCTTTGTGAAATCATATTCATTTGATACGTCGGGCGAACTTCCACTCATAGCATATATAATGAAGATGTGTTGGAGGTGGAGTCAATAAGTAGAGTAGAGACCATTCAAAACTGTCAAACTTGCATTTAATTCTCTAAACATGCACAGTCAATTATTAGACCCCACAACAGCTTGCCAATGCTCAGCCCATTTCGTAAGGGTCCACATGCTTGGACCCTTAATATTTTTTATTATAATTCATCCACTCAAATTTTGTTTTTTTTTTTTTTGAATTACATCAGAGTATATATTACTTGATTTTATCCAAATTTTAAATTGAAAAATCAGAATAATGATTTTTTATTTAAAAACTCATTTTCAATACGTTTTGACTCAAAACACCCTAGACATCTTGATAAACCTATCAACGCTCATAAAAAAAACTCCTTTTAAAACACTCAACCTGAAACAAAAAAAAAAAATTGTGATCAAATCTTTTATTTTTTTTTTCACTTTTAAGGCAAAAAGCACCTAAGTTTAACTCTTTTTATCAAATAGAATCATTTTACACAAAGATTGATGTAATTAAAATCAACGCCAATGATATTTGTTTTTCTTTCTATCACCACAATCCGATGACCTCTCTCTTTCCTTTCTCAAACCACAAATTAAAATATAAAAAAATAAACTTTTATACCAAAATTGAATTGAGAAAACTTTTTGTGTGAATTTTGAAACCATCACCCATTATAGCACATTTTATACTTTAGTCCCCTATCTTTCAAAAGGATGCAATCGCACAAAAAATAGTTTGAAGACCAAATTGAAAAAAGAAAGCAAAATTTTGCACACCATAATAAATAAAAATAATATTAGAAAAACGCACACCACAAGGCTTAAATTTATTAAATGGAATTTAGATTCAACTATCAAATTCAATATGGTACTAGAGTCATTAAAGCCTAATAGCCTGGTAAATATTTTAAAGTTCAATCCTCTTAACAAAACTTAAAAATATAGGTTGTAAATAAAGGGAAGTATTAAAAACATAGTTGTCAGACTCAACCCACAACTGACCCGGGAAAAATCAAGAGTAACTACATCATCGAGTCAACTCATGGGTCACCGGGTTAACCATTTTTCTCATAGAATTTTCCTTGTTGTTGACCTGATCGAGTTTAGACTAGGTTTGATCAAATCAACTAGATTATTAAGAATAATGTCACGTTAAATGGGTTTCACCAAGTTAATATCTTGATCAATTCACTAAGTCAGATCGGGTTTAACAACTATAGTTAAAACAACTAACCTTACATAATTTTTTTTAAAAAAAAGTAATATTAATTTTCTAATAGTGCCTTCATATTTTATAAGAATTCCAAATCTAAATAGTTTGCACTAGGGAGTTGTCTCATGCTTTGTAACGGGTCAGATCATTTTTTTGATGCAATGTAAAAAAATATACTAAGACTGTTCAATGAAAAATAAATATATACGTCTACTAAAATAAAATTAGAAGTATATGCATAAATAAATATAGTTTTTCTAAGCGATTTTCATTACCTAATTAAGACAAAAGCCAATCTGACTTTAGTGTGACTTTTTTTTTGTGTAATATTGATTCGATAACATATTGGACTGACCTCGATCAATCTAGGTTAACCATCAAATTTGTAACCTATGTTAGTTATCATTTTCTTCTTTTATTTTTTCTTCTCTTCCATGACGGGCCTTCATTGGCCTCGAGTTAGATAAAATTCACTACTAAATTGCAATATTATTAGAAAAAAAAAGATGAAATTAAAAAAAAAAAGGGTTTTCCCTTAGGTAGATTGAGAATTGAGACTCAACTAAAAAGTCATTATATATTGAGGGACTAAATTGAACAAAGTAAAAGTGAAAGATCTGACGTGTGTAACATTTGCATTAGCACGTGAGAGGAGTCATCGTATTGAGGTGGCACGTGTAGGCTCATTCAACCTTAGAGGTAGTCTTTTCTTGAATTGGAATCATATTTAGAAAGGGCATTCTATTAAGACATCTTGTATGTGTACCATATGAAACTTTAATGTGTCTTCGATGACCAATTTCCCATCTCTTTTATGTTCTTTCCTTTCTTTCCTTTCTCAATTTTTATGTATGCTCCCTCTTTGTTACAGAAAAGGGTTTTCTTTTTAACCTAAGCTCAACTCCAGCCCTTTTATTTCCAATCATTTGTCTAATAAAAAACTCAAACTAAGTTTTTCAAATTGAGCATAAATCATGTCATGTGGGAAATTTTGGTGAATTAAAGGTAAAAATGAAAAATAAAAATTGCCACCTAGCTTTATCATAATTAGGAACCCTAACTAGTCTTTAAAAAATTATTGGTGACATTATTTCATGACATGATGCACAAAGAGATCGAAGTATCTATGGATGATATGATTGCCAAGTCAGATATAGAAAAAGACCAAATCCAAACACTAAGAATACTCTTTGAAAGATTGAAGAAATACAAGCTGAAATTAAATCCCACCAAATACACTTTTAGGGTGAAATTTGGACAGCTTTTAGGATTTGTGATGGGTGATAAGGGCATTGAATTAGAACCTGATAAAGTCAAAGTTATACAAGAAATATCTAAGCCCAAAAAAAAAATATGAAGTTTCCTATGGTGTTTAAATTACATCGCCCGATTCATTTCTCAAATAACAACGACATATGAGCTGATATTTTGGCCACTTCATAAGAAAAACCTAGGAATATGGAATGAGGATTTTCAAATGAATTTTGATAAAATAAAACAATAACTATATAATTCACCACTGTTGATCCTACTTGAACCAAGAAGACCATTAATTTTACATTTGACTATAATAGAGACTGTTATAGGTTATGTTCTAAGTGAACATAATGATTTAGGAAGGAAAGAACAAGCTATTTACTATTGAGCAAGAAGTTCACTGAAAGTGAATCCCAATACACCTTCATAGAGAAGATTTGTTATGGCTTAGTATGGAGTGCTCAAAGACTTAGACATCACATGTTGTATTGCGCTACTTAGTTGATATCCAAAATAGATCTAATTAAGTATATCTTTGATTAGCCCTATTTGTCAAACAAAATAGTACCATGACAAGTCATGTTAGTGGAATATGATATTGTTTACATAATTAGAAAGTCAATAAAAATAAGCATCATACCTAATCATTTTGGTGGACAATACAATTAATGACTATGAGCCTCTATAATTTGAGTTTCCAAATGAAGACATTATGTTACTGAAGAAGAGGATGAAGATGGGAGTAAAAGGACCTTGTACTTTGACAAAGTAGTAAATGCAACTAGTAATGGCTTAAGGGAAATTCTTATTTTACCATCAAAAGAACAATATCCAATAGCTATCAAATTATAGTTTGAATGCACTGGCAATATAGCAGAATATGAAGCATGTATCTTAGGGCTTGAAGCACCTTTAAAAAGAAAAGTTAAAAATCTAGATGAGTTTGAAGATTTCTTATTAATAATTTGCCAAGTAAAAGGAGAATGTCAAACAAAAGACAAGAAGTTGAAACCATATCAGTAATACCTTATTAATCTAGCAAATCAATTTGGAAAAAATAAGTTTACTCATATGAGTAAAGCTACGAGTCGATTTATAGATGCACTAGCTACCTTAACATCGATGATCCAAATTTAATGTAATGAAAAAGTACATCTTATGAGCATCAAAATAAAAAATAATATTGTTTACTATTACTTAGTTAAAGAGGAAATAGAAGGAAAACCATAGCACCATGATATTAAACAGTTCATTAAAAGCCAATAATATCTGCTTGTTGCAAATAAAATAGACAAGAAGATGCTAAGAAGTTTGGCTATGAAAGTTCTTAAGAAAAATTGTTGTTATAGAACTAGTAATGGGAAGATAATCACTTTTTAGAATGATGTGTGGACTGGTGGCATCACCTTAATTAAGGTTGGTATTCCTAGCTTTATTTCAACTTGTAGCAGATAAGATGATCACTATAGTAAATTTTGGATTTTAGAATGATTCCAATTAAACCAGAAAGATTCTTAAAAAATAATAATAACTTAGATCTTAGGATACTATCTAAGAGCTAGATTTGTTGCCTTTAGTTTCAATTATGAGTCTAAAACTAAAACAAGAAGACAAATGGATTTGGTTTCATGATAGCTTTAGTGTGCTTAGTGATTGTTTAAAGAGATGGCCTTGTAGCTTTAAACTAGTTTTGTACCCACACTTTGCCGCGGGGTGATTATTTTTTTCAATAAAAAATAAATATACAAGCACTTTTGTTGTAATCTTAGATATAAGAAATTCCTCAATCACAAATCAAAATGTTTATACATGTATTAAATTAATTAAATTGATATTTAATTAAGAAATAACTAAGATTAAGATATTTTATATCACAATACAGGTCATGTACTTAGTTTTTTTTTTAACAATTATGATTCTTATAATATTATTTTTATTTAGTGAAACATATTTTTCATATCTTAATTATACAACAATAAAACAGATGATAATTTTTTTGTATGAAATATATTTTCAAAAGGAATAAAAACCATGATAGGGGTGTGGGGCCGAGATAGCAAAGATTGATTATCGATAACAGAGAGTGAAATTGCATTATTTTAGGTTTGAGTTAAATAAAAAAAATAGGTCATCGATAACAAAAAAATGAAATTATATATATTTTTAAAAAGATAAAAATTCTTGTTTAAATACAATATTTCTTCATCCAAAAAACCTTGAAAATCTAGTTTTTCAAATTATAGAGTTTGAAAAACATATTTTAAAGGTTCTCCATGGTTCTCCAATACAATAATACAAGTTTTCAACTATTTTCCAAATAAAGAAAAAACATGAATAATACACACACACACACACAAGCACTTTTTAACAATATAAAAATTTTCTTATTTAATTAATGATGTAAATTAGTTTTTTCTAGATGATTGACCAATGCTCCACTACAGATCGAATAAAGAAAATTAACGTAAAAAAACAATGCACAGACGTTGCTAATATATTTTTTAGTAGTAAGAAAAACATTAATTGTCATCTAAAAATTCAATGCATATATTTAATAAAATATATTGAGGATTACATACACCAATAAATTTTAAAAAGAGTTATTAACACTAACTAAGGACCAAGTCGTGAAGCTAAGAAATAGATATCGATTAAGTTATTAAATCTTGTGTTGTAGTGAACTCTCAAGTTTTTATTTTATTATAAAAAATATTTTTTTCTAAGAATAGTAATAATTTAAATTTTATTAAAACTAACTAATTTTCAAGTATAATTCTTTATTTTCCTATTAATATTTTCAATTTCAACAAAAAAAAATCTAACTTTTTGCTATATTCCATCCATTTAATAAAAATTAAAAGCAATTAAAACACATAAAAAATAGACAATCTCAAATAACAATAAAAAATGTATTTCTCTAATTAAAATCCATTTACCTCATTAATGTGCTCAATTGTTTCAGAATTGTTTACCAAAATATTTTTTCTAAACAACATTTTACCATAATTCTAAAGCCAAGTTTTAATTAAAAAAATAAAATTTTGATAATTTTAATGTCAATGTATTAAAAAACATAAGAATAAGACAACATTTGAATGGTGATGTGAGGGAAAATCTTTGATAGCGTGATTAAACCCGGCCCAACAGGTCACGCTAGAGACCATCCAATATGGCTTGTTGACTCTCTTAGCTTTCGAATTAAACCTTATGGAGGTTGACCTAATGTCATTTAGTTGACTTGACGAGTTCAAAGATGACCTATATAATTTGGTCAAAATTGAGGTTGACTTAAAAAAAATTCATGAAATCATTTTTTATATTGAAACAAAAACATCTTAGATCGACCTGGGGTAATCTATCAAATTCATTCCCGTGTCATAGACTCGTCTTGGTTTAATAATTTTATTTTATTGAAACTATTTTTATTTAATTATAAAATAATAAGAATAGACACCCACAAGAAAGTCACCAAATTGTTAAAACAATTATGATGGGCTATACAAAAAGATTGCTCGTTAGTATTATAAAAACATAGCTATAATCTTAATAGAAAAGATCAAATGGTATTTAATAAACACCTAAAATGTATTTAGAATTAATTCAATGATTTAACAAAATTATGTATTTGATAGGAGAGTTTGGATACTAGAACCAAAGAATTTTTTTCTAGTTCACAGTTGTACTTTTTTTTTCTTGAGTCATTTCTTTGAACAAGAGTAAAAACCTTTTTGATCAAATATATGGTACATTGGTGCTCCTCCGAAGGTAGAGTTTTATACGTGCCTTTCTATCTTGAATAAATTACATATAAATGACTTTTGTAACGAAGAGATAAGTTACAAGGTAATGATTTAAATTGTTCCTTTTGTGAAAAAAAGAAGAGATTGAAACCATAACTCATATTTTACTTTACTATGAAATGGTTTGAAAGTTATGGTCATGGGTGGTAGATTGGTTAGGAAAACAATTGATCTTGCCTTAATCTCTAGATGAATTTTTCTTATTATGGAATGATGGGGATCTATGCATAAAAAAGGTGTGGTGTTTGTTCTTCCTTGGTATAGCTTGGTCTTTGGAATGCTTGTAATAATCTAGTTTTTAATGAGAAATAAATATACTAGGATGTTGTGTATTATTTCTTTCTTTATCGGATTGCTATTTGGGCAAAATATAATGATAGGAGTTTCTATTATACGAGGTTAGATTTACTTTGTTAATCAAATTGTATTCTTATGTGAACTAACAAGACAAATATGAGAAGTAATTCTTCTTGGTTGTCACTTCTTATAGGTATGCTAAAGTGGAATATTGATGCTTTTTCAAATGGCAAACCAAGACCTTCAAGAATTTGTAATGTTCTTAAAGATCATGAAGGGAAATTCCTTTGCATTTTTTCTTGTTCTGCAAGTAATATTGAATCTAATGAAGTTGAAGTCTTGGCAATTCAAAAAGCCATGCTTTTGAGTATTATTTTCTTTTTATGCTTTTACAAATATAGGCTATGAAGTCAAATTCTTACCATGTAAACTAAATTCAATGATATTTCCAATACCTACAATAGGCTTCCTACTATGTGTTTTGAACATGTTCACAGAGAGACGAATTATGTTGCAGATTATTTGTTAAAGCGATGAACTTTTAGAGAAGATGACTTTGTTATCTAGTTATAGTTTCTTTTATTCAAGGTCTATTACAACTTTCTTTATGATTGTGGGTTATTTGGTTAATAAGTTTTCTAACTCATATGAGTTTTTCTCTTTGTACTCTTCTCACTGATAAGCCATGTTCTTAATGGATATAATAAATGTTCAAGAAATTTCTCACATTTAATAAAAAAACAAAATTATGTATGTAATATATTTATAGTTAATTAATTCGAAAGAAATTAGTTAATTAATTTTAAATAAATTTAATTTAATTTGAAATAAAAATAAAATTGAAAGGCCATAACATGCAACCCATTTTATTTTATTTTAAAAAGGAAATAAGTCGATGCATTACCTACAATGGCAGACGAATCTTACTAGATTATCGAGTCCTTTTTTTTTTTTGGAAAGAAAAAACTAGTTTTTCAAGCATTATTTCATCTAAAAACTTATAAGGAACACCTTATAATCTCAATAAACCCGTATCTAACCTCAAAACAATGTTTAATCTATTCAAAAGAAAAAAAGTTCTCCCAAATAAAACAATAATATTTATTCCCAATCTACTTTTGAAAGATTATGGTTAAAAAACTCTTAGTGGAACTCTTTTCATGAAATGAAACTCATTGACATAAAAAATGATTTTTTTAGTAGTCAAAATATGGTTAACTGATTATTTTCTTTCTCCTCTCATGTTTTCAAGCAACTCTCTCTGCTTTCTCTAATTCAGGGATGGAAACATGAACAAAATAAAGCTTTGGATCACAATGTGAAAACCTTGATGTTTTAAAATTTATTCTCTAATATTTAGTATGACATGTCATGTGTCTCCAATTTTTTTAGTTTATTTTATAATCTAATATTTAGGATGATATATCATGTGATTGCAATTAACAAAATAAAAAACCATGAATTTTACACAACTTAGGTAGTAAATATGATAGAAGAAAATAAACCAATGTGAAAAAGAGTTTGTTTGAAACTTGAATGTCAACCTAAGCGACAACACTATTGTTTTAGTGTCACAATACTTTAGGGCACATTTTGAAACTTTAGTTGGTTGACACCTTTCATTAGAAATTGATCGATCAGTGATTGTAAGAAAAAACAAAATATCAAAAGAAAAAACCTTATTTTAAAGGTAAAATTAGACAAAATAAACATCATTAATGAAAAGAAAAATGTCTGAAAAACAATAAAGAAACCAAAAAGAAGCTAATTATATTGGATAGCAAAAAGTACAAATAAGTCGACAAGTTTTGTCAACAGGTCGTACCAAATATAATGACCTAAGCAACCTAAAAGCTTGAGAATCGAATGCATTAAACTTCAGGTCGTATATGAAGATACATGTAGTGGTTACTATAGTGAACTTGATGATTATATCATTTGTTGAGAATATGTTGAAAATGACTTGATAAAGTAGTTATAGTAGAGAAAATGATCCAAAAATAATCGAAAAGCTCGTAAACAAATTGACTAAAATAATAATCAAGCCCTAGGGAGAGGGAGAGGTTGTGAAAGTTGTATGTTTGTACAAAGAATTATATGTTTGTATTTTGATAATTCGAAAGGCTACATAGCTATATATACAAGTTTATAGGCACTACAAATGAAAATATAATCAAGATGTCCTTAATATTATCACAACCTACAGTAAACTTTTTATTTTGAATCTTATGGTTTTCAAAATGTTCCACTTCTATCCTTAAAGTTTAATTTTTTTTTCTAATATTTGCTATAGGGTTGGAGAGAATTTTTAATATGGATATCATAGCAATTATCTAACTAATCTTAATAGTGGGTCTATTTTCATTTATTTTATTTTGACCAAATTGTATTAATTCAATTAAATTTTGTTTTAAAAAATCATAGGTTTTTTTATAATAGACCCATCGAATATCATTCAATAATAAAAATGACACCTACTATCCAATCATGATTTTCTTTTATAATCCTCTCTAAAAACACTTATCACATCATCATTAACAAATTAAAGCAAACCAATCAACCATCGAAAATACAAGCATTGATTAAGAACTTGAAATTTACACGAGCAGTGTTTGAAGTTTATGCAAAGGATGTGATTCTACCTAATGCTGGTGGGGATTGTTTGAGGAGAAGTGGTTGTTGGTACGGTCAGTTGCGTACAACAGCATAGTGGTTTTGCTATTGTTGTTGAATAGTGGAGTTAGGGTTTTGTCTTTTCACTTCTTATGACTATGAAGAAGACGATGTCAGTCTTAAATGGATTTTTATATTATTTGTGTGTTAAATTAGCAAAAGATAAATAAAACCCCTTGATTTGTAAATGGGTTAATATTTATGTTTAGTATTATATGTTACCTTTTTCATGTTTTTCTATGTAGGTTTTGATAAGAGAAAGTCGAAGATATCCAAGTATTTTTATTAATAATTACAATTGAATTTATAAAAAAGGAAGAGAAAAAAAATAAAGGAATAGATATCTGGTCTATCATCAATTTTATTGTAAGAAATAAACTAATTGACATGGATATTTTACTTTTTCAATTACTGTGTACTTGTTATTTGGCTTTTTTTTTTCTTTTTTTTTCATGACCATGGTTTTCTAATTTTCAATTCAGTCATTTCACAATTATCTTAATTGAGAATTGATTTTATAGTTTTACTAAATTAGCATAGTATTAGGTTCTTATGATGTCGAACATATATATTGATGGTCGGTTTGTCATAACTCTATTTTAATCAACTAATTTTTCAATGTTTTGTCATATTATGGAATCTGTTGTAAAATAGGAAATATTATGTTTTCCATGTTTAGATTTATATTGTGTAGTATATGCTTTTCCTATATAGATTTATCTTGTATAGTGCTACAATGTAACACATGTATATTGCCTTAATCATAAAAACAACAGAGGTAATTACCTATTTAAGCTAGCCTCCTAATTATCACAAACTCTATTTCAACTTGGTATCGAAATCTTTCTATCTAAACTTATTTGCGTCTTCTTCTCCTTCACTTTGACGATGCAACTCCTTCTTCTCCTCTCTGCTACAGATATGTTGAGGTCTGCTTCTTCTCTACCTTAGGTTGCTAAAAGAGTAGTGTAACCTTATCTCTTGTCCTTCTAGCTCAATTCTTCTTGAAGGTGTCGCGATCAGCCTTGCCAAACATCTTGTTCTGCTATGTCGTGCGATCAGTTCTTCTCCAACTTGTTGCAGAATTTGGCAATTCAGATTCTAGTCTCCTTCTATTGACAGATCCCGCATTCTTCCTCAACTATGGATCGTTTTATTATTGTTGTAGCTGGTATTAATGTCAACCCTTCTTTTTCAACTCCTGGGCTGACTATTACAATCAATGCAGTCATACTTCCTTTTACTGTGACAACAACTATAATTCCCCTCTCCAACATACAATAGGTCATTAATCTCAAACTTACTAACACCAATTATTTATTTTGGTGTATGTAGATGAAGGCATATCTGATTGGCCTAGGAGTTTTCTTGTTTGTAGATGGCTTGACTCCATGCTCTTCTCTGCACGACCTGGCTAGTAATCTTTCTGCTGCCTCTGCCAATTTCAGTTATGGTCATTCCCAAGAGTTTCTGACATGGAAATAGCAAGACCAACTCATCCTCAATGCTCTCATTTCCTCTCTCTCAATCGATGTTCCCATCTTGTGGTTGATTCTCTAACCTATGTTAGTGTTTGGTGCACCTTAGAACATGCTTTTGCCTCTCTATCCAACTCTCAGATTATGCAATTGCATAGCTTTCTTCAGGATCTTCGACAAGATGATGATAATATCACCCTCTACCTGCAAAAAGCTAACGGATTATTTGACGAATTAGCCATAGCAAGCAGACCTATCTCCCCCATTGATTTTAACCTATATATTTTTCGGGGCCTTTGTGGTGAATTTCGTGATTTGGTTACAAGTTTGTCAACCAAAGCAGAGCCTCTTCCTTACTTTGAGCTTCATGGTCACTTGTCTACACATGAGTTTTTACATAGGAGCTCTTTTCAATCCATTCCGACTGCTGCACCGTGCTGCCACACCTGCACAGCCTCCCTTTGTGTAGACAGAAGATTCAAGATTAGCTTTGGAAAGAACATTTCATTTGTCTTTGCAAACTTACTAAGCAAAGCACTTAACAAATCTTTGCTCCTTAAGTATTATATAGAGGGGGCATCTGTTGCTACCTAAATTTTGACTCCATTTTTGAAATTTTTTTTGTTAAAACAGAAGGTAGCAAAAAAACAAGAAAAAACCAAAAAAATATGTTCTTAATGTCTTTACATCAATTTTAGTTTCTTTTCCAAAGAAATAAATTAAAAAATCTATTTTTGATGTGTGTAGTTGTTAATGCACTTTTTGAGTTTACATTGATGTTGCTCTTTTTCAAGAAAATCAAAATACAAAAAAAAAAAAACCAAAATGAACAAAAGGGTCAAATGTGAAATGAAAAAAGTTGAGTGGCCAAATTGTTTTTAGGTTACTTGGTCACTAAGTTTGCTTGGAGACCAAGCATTTGAAAATAACAAACTTATTTTGCCTATAAATAGGTGGTTGTACCACATACTTAGAGGGGAATTTAGGAGAGGATTGGTTAGAAAAAGGAAAACACACACATACACATACAAGCCGCAAGCCATAGGGTAAACAAATCCCTACTTTTAACAAAACCATTTGCCTCATCAAATAAAAAAAGAAGAAAAAGAGCTAGACCATCCATATGGCCTTCACCACGGATGACAGCAGCGAAACCAACCTCACGATGACAACAACAAACCTCACTAGCTTCAATTTGTGATCTTCACATTTCCTTTCCTAAGGTGGTAAAGAATCATCACCAATATACGCATGTAATGGTGGCACTTATCGCAAGCACACAGAGGAAGAAAAGGAGGAAATCTCCTAGATTTGCCCTTTTCTTTTTACCTGCGGTGACGTGTGTTCCACACGCCTTTAGTGGTGATGGCGTGTGGATACATGTGCCACCACTATACCTCCAGCACCAAAATCTTCCAGCATTGTTCTCGAGTTCCAATAACTTCATCAGATTATTTTTTATCTTAATGCCTATTTTGTAATTTTTAGATGTTTAATGTGTGTATTTAAATTATTGTTTTATATACATGTGTAATGTTCTTAGGTGTGTAAGTAATATAGAGTAAAAAAGAGAATGTGGGTGCATGTGTTTATTTCCTTTTTATTATTTTTTTTACTTATTGTTAAATAAATGATAAAAAAAGGGAAAGATAAAAAGATAAATTTTTTAAATAAAATATTTTAATTGCATATGACCAAGTCTCTCAATAATAATAATAAAAATCATATTTGGCTTAAAAAATAAAATACATGGTGTGTCTTAGTATTTTTTATATAAAATTCAAAAAATACATCTTTGCATGCATTTTGGATTTAATAATCAGTTTATTGGATCCATGAAAACTTGGTTAATATTTCAATAACCCTTACAAATTTTAATTCATATAAAATATGGATTTACAAGTATGATGATATTTAAATATCAGAAATTAACTAGAAAATTTTCAGAATTATTTTGAATATTCACCAATATTAATTAGGAATATTTGTTTTTACCACAATATACGAGTTGTGAAAAACCTTTCCATCTTTCAGGATAGGTGAACCCTATCAAGGCATCTACATGAATTATTTTTATAAGAATTCATTTGGGTACATGAGCCTATAATAAATCTGAAATGCCAGATTTATTCACACAAATAAATCTTCATTCTAAGCTATAGACAGACCACAGATTAAGAACTCATCAAAACTTTTAAACCACATAATATAACTAACTTTATATTGGGTGTGTTAGGGGTATTAATACATTCCCTAGCCACAACCAATCCCTTACCTTTGGAATTTTGAATAAGACCAGTACACCTGAGTTTCTTCACGACCCTGAACCAAATGATGTAACCATATTATTCAATAGTTTCACCCACATTTAACTAGTGTTTTGCCTATGTTTTATATATAAAATGCCTTGATATTCTTTATTTTATGTTTTGAAGGCACTTTTGGATGAAAGATGCAAAAAGGAGTAAATTGGAGATAATTGGCAGATTTGACCTTCAGT
>Ga0325402_1003882_pt1 | contig 13676 bp, 6 predicted proteins | sample PopdelMetagenome_22_FD_207212 | JGI IMG/M metagenome (GOLD analysis project Ga0325402, IMG submission 207212) | Populus deltoides microbial communities from Bellville, Georgia, United States - Xylem-PdKOR-R3 | ecosystem: Host-associated > Plants > Phyllosphere > Stem > Wood/Secondary xylem... | reverse complement strand
TTTTATAGTTTCATGATTTATGGATGGAGATGTAATTCTTTTAGTCTTTGGTTTTATTTTTTTAAAATCGATTTCAAGAAAAACAATTAGTCAATTACCTAGATATTATTAAATTGAGAAATTTCTTGAATTGACTAGATCAAAGGCAAATACAGGTAATAATTAGATATTTTGACACGGAGTGGTAAAAACCCCCCCACTTCAATCTCATTTATTATCATATAATGTAGATGAAAACAACATAAGAATAACAACAAGTATAAATAATGCAAAATTCTACTGGATAAGGTCACCGCCATAATAGTTTTATTTGAAATATTATTACTCGTTATTTTTTTAATGAAAATTCAATATTATATTCCTTTTACGTTACTTATACACTAAGAAAAACATCTTAAATAAAGATAAAAATAAATTAAAATAGTTTTCAACCAAATAAAAAAAAGAATCTTAAATGAATTAGGAACATATGATAAATCCTAAATGGTGACTTTTGAGCCTTATTTGAAGGTCTTCCCGATCTTAGATGCCTATAAAATTTTAACCTTATAGAAAATAAAGCCTCCAGAGACTCTTAGAAAACTTTTAGTCGGATGCAATGATCAGATCAAAATTTATTCTTGTTAACTTAAGGCTGTATGTTAGGGAAAACAATCTATTGCATTAGTCTTTCTAGGTTGGAAAGAATTTATCCTCGAGTTCTGTCCTATTTGTCTATGCTCCCCCTACTGTCGACCATTAGTAGTGGTGTTAGTTCTCGTGCATTACGTTGGCATCTAGTGTACTCGTACTATATAGTTAACTGACTTAGATAAAGTAGATTAAGAATCAATTCCCAAAACACTCTCAGCTCTTACAAAACTCTCCCAGTTCTTACAAAGCTATTACTAGTAGTCAATGACTTATTCCATACCTGCTTTTTCTCACACCATATGGATTCTCCATAATCTCACTCTTTTATTCCTTTTCTTCTTTCTTTATAAATTAAGATAAAAAAAAAATTAGCATTGCTCTTAACAACTACTTTTCTCTCCTAGGTGCTGACATTGTATGCTTTTCCTTTTTTATTGAGAGTATATGTGTTATGTTGCCCATCATGTATGAAATTCTTATCATATTACCATGACCTGCCTAATAGTAGATGGCACGCATCTATAGAAACCGCTTCACATTAAACACTATCAAAATATCTCTTGCCTATAGAAAACAAAATACAACATTGTTTGTCCATGATTACCTTATCGTCTTAGTTTAGTATATTCAGTTTGTAAAGCCTAGGATGTTTTTCTATGTTGAGTTGCAACTTTTTTATTGTCTCAACCGACACCATATTCTCATATCTATCAATGTCGATGATCAAATTACAAATCCTATTCTTAATGGTACACGTTGAATAAAAGAAACTAATGTGTAGCCAATCCTTACCTGAATCACTTTTGGGAGCAAGAAAGCTTTTTTAGATGACTAAAGTGGCACCACAATCACCTTGCAAAACCTACTTACTACCATCTGAATCATAAAAAAATATAACTTACTTTCTCATTATGTTCTTCTAGCAATAGGTTTTTACACAAATGACTCTCTAGTTTATGAAACTCAGAAATTTAATGTCCTAACTCACTACATCTAAAACACCAAAATTTAGAACCAGAACCCTAACCTTGGTTTGTTTAGCTATCAGTTCAGATTGAATGGATATTTTTTATTCTCTAGCACACAACCCTCTATTATTTTGGTTAGACTGAAAGTCACCTCTATTAGTTATCTTATCAACTTATATTCTCTTAGTAATCTGCTACTACTCCATAATCAAAGGCCTCTGATAAGCTGCTAAAATGTCCATAAATATTGTAATCACAACAATTCCTAAATGGAATACCGTAATCCATTAGGAATATTTTATGTGATTGTTCAAAGTAAAATCAAGAGTAAGATTAAACTCGGTTTAACTAGTGTTAGGGCTTAACCATTGCCCATAATTTTATTTCTACTTTATAGAATTGTGATTTTATTTTTTAATTTAATTTATGATTTTTTATCCTATGAGTCACTAAGGGTTTTTTTTTATGATTTTATACATAAATTTGAATTTTACACTCTATTTTATAGTTTCATGATTCGTGGATAAAGATGTAAAACTTTTTAATCTTTGGTTTTATTTTTTTTAAATCGATTTAAAGAAAAAAAACCATTTAGTCAAATACCCGATTACCTCCTAAATTGAGATATTTCTTTACCTGACTATATCAGATGCAAATGAAAGTAATGGAGTTGGATATTTTAGTGCGAACGGGTGGACAAAAACCCCACCGCAATCCTTTTTATCATCATCTAATGCATATGGAAACAAAAAACAAAAAGACAAAAGCATAAATAACTACTTGAATAAGGTCATCACCATAAAATCCTAATTTAAAATTTTATTACTCATTATTTGTCTAATAAAAATTTAATATTACATATCTTCTAGGCTATTTATATACTAGAAAAAACATCCTAAATATAGATAAAAAAAAATAATAAAATAAAAACTAAATAGAAAGAAGAATCTTAAACACAGTAGAAAAATATGACAAATTCCAAATGGTAACTTGTGGGCCTTATTTAGAGGCCTTCATGGTAACTTATGGGCCTTATTTAAAGGCCTTCCTGATCTCAGATGCCTATGAGATTTTAACTCTATAGGAAATAGATCATCTAGAATCTCCTAGAAAACTTTCATTCTGACCCTAGGTTTGAAAATATTTTTCCTCGAGTTTTGTCCATTTATCCTCTTATGATTTTATTATTGTTTATCTTTAAAAGTAGTGTTAGTTCCCCTTCACTCCATTGACATTTGTTGTGTTAACACTATATAATTATCCAACTCAAATAAAGTAAGCCAAGAATAATTTTGAAAACACTTTTAATTTTTACAAAATATGATTAGTCATCAATGACAAATTTCAAACTATACTCTTTCTTGCACCATTCTAATTCTCCATAATTTTCTTCTTCTCTTGCTTTTTTTTTCCTCCATAAACTAAGATAAAAACAATAAATTTTTACCCTTTCTCTCAACAACTGCCTTTCTCTCCTAAGTGTCAATATTATATGATTTTGCTTTATGTTGAAAGTATACGTGTTATGTCACCCATCATGAAAGACATTCTTGTCAAATTAGCATTGCCTGCCTAATACTAGTTGACAAACATTCTGATACACTTATATTATTCTATTTTCTTAGTACCTTATTTTTAGTCTTTTATACATGTCTTATATCTTACAATAGTTTAACTTGTTTTATACTTAACAGTGCTATGAAGACACAAAGTGTAAAAAGAAGCTAAATAAAGTAATTTTAGCATAATCTTATGTAGAAGACTAGAAAAAGTATATTGGGAGAAGTCATTGAAGCTAAGAAGTGTAGGTCCTAATTGCATTAGAAATCCAACTTGAACAAAAAAATCTTAGTGGATTAGGATTGGTCAGGAAAAATCTGTCAAACTAGACCATTGTGTAATCTTTAGACCATATGTAACATTATATATGGAATTGTCTTGTAATTCAAGTTGGGATAAAAACTAAACATCTTAAGTTTTACATTCATATATGTTAGGCCCAATAACTCATCTATATAAGAGATAATGACATCTTTAAAATCATATATGATATCTACCAGTAGATTAGCATTAGTACAAGCTATCTTTTCATGTTTTGATGATGACATGAAAAGGGTCCCACATCAGCATAAAAAGCTCTTTAAAAGATCAAATTCAATGCACAAGTCATTAAAATTAGATTAATGTAAGTAAACCTTAAAGTAATATGATTAGAAAATAGTTATTAACTAGAAAACTTCTCCACCTTATCAATTCATATTACCATCTAACTTCTCAAAAAATAATGAGAGCATAGGAGAAGAAAATGAGAGATTTAATTGTTTTTATTTTTAATTTTTTTTTTCCTTTTTCTAAATATATGATAAGTTTAGTTTTCAATTTTAAAAGGTTAGTACTTTTGGATTTTAAATTATCGTGAGGATTTGTTTTTAAAATTAATCTATATTTTATTGTAATACATGAATATCTTGCTTTTTTCATGATTAAATTTAATGCTTAATGACTGGAAATCTATATGAGGTGCAACATATGTTTGTGGTTTTAAATCTATTGCTATTGATTAGTTTATGTCGGATACATGAGTAATTATCTTAAGAAGCAGGAGTATCTAATTTTTAAACCCATATTTGATTATTTGTTACTTGGAAAATGTAAGTATTGATTAAATTAACTACCCATGCATGTTTAATTATCATAAATTAATTGCACAAATTTTAATCTTAATGTTATCATGTAATTTAATCTTGCATTTTTAATAAAGGTTATTATGTGATAGGGTTAATTGATGCATGAATGCTAGATTAACTAAAGATTTAATATATGTAAAAAAAACTTGTTATTTTTCATGATTGATTTATTTATTATCGAAAATTAGATTAGAAAACATATTTAAATTCAATTATTGATGTTTAATTATCCTTGAGGAATACTTCTTATTAAAAATAATTTTCTTTTTATTTTTCAAATTCTGCTAATTTGTCTTTTATTTTTCACAATTGATTTTTTTTTTTTAGCTTTCTAAGTTGTTTTTGTTAGTTTAGATAATAAACAAAACCTTAATTTTAGTTATCTTCTAGATTTGATGTGTGTTTGGATTTAAAATTTTCATATTTACTTGGTTTGGTTTAATTTAAACTTAAATAGCTTGTCATGATTAAGTAATTAAGTTCTAATACTTGTATCTTTGTGGGACAATATCTTTACTTTCTATACTATAAATAATTAGTTTTAAGAGTAAAATTTGCACAACTTCAACACTTATCATATTTATAAAAACCACATCACACCTATCAAAATATCTCTTGCCTAAAGAAAACAAAATGAGATATTGTTTGTCTATGATTATCTTATTATCTCGATTCAGTCAAGTCAATTTGTAAGGCCTGCAATGTTTTTTTTTATAGAGTTGCAACTTCTTTACTGCCTCAACCGATACCATAGTCTCACAGATATCATTGTCAATAATCAGATTACATACCTTGTCTTTGATGGTACATGTTGAATTAAAAAGACTGGTATGTAACCAATCCTTATTTAAATCATCCTCGTGAGCAAATGAGCTTTTTTAGATGATTAAGGTAGCACCACAATCACTTTATAAAACCCCCTCATTATAATTTAAATCACTAAAAACACTATAACAAACCTTCTCATCATATTCTTCTACAAACATATTTTTTACACATTTGACTCTTTAGCTTGTGGTGCTTAGAAGTTCGATTCCTTAACTCACCATATCTAAAACATCAAAACCTAAAACAAGAATCAGAATCCTAACCTAAGATTTATTTAGCTACAGATTCAAATTGAATGGTCATTTTATATTCTTTTAAGCATAACCCTCTATTAATCTAGTTAGATCAAAAGTCACCTCTGTTAATTACCTTATCAACCTTTCCTTTCTCGGTAAGTTGCTACTTTTCATAGTCAAAGCTCTTTGATAGGCTTCTAAAACTATCCATAAATATTACAAAAACAGCATGTCTTAGATGGACTATTGTAATCCACTTAAGTACTTGACAATTAATTGCTCTTTCATTTCTGGAAAATCATTCCTAATCACTAGTTGTAGAAATCATCATTGTATTCATCAACAATTATCCTACGTTAACATAATATATGGAATTGTTGTTACAAAGTCTAAGTGTATTTGAAAGGAAAAAAGTGTTTATTCATCTCCTTCTTCTTTATCTTTTCTCAATCACTAATCCTCTATTTGCCTTATCTTTCCTAAGAACTTTTTATTTGTTTCCACCAAGCAAAAGTTTTCCCCCTTTCATCTTATAAGAATTAGCTTCACCCTCATTTATTTTATAACTTTTTTTTACTAAGAAATCCTCTTTACCTTATTCAAATTTTTTTAAAAAAATAATCCTTTTTTTTTACATTAGGCAGTTTTATCCAAAATCTTAAATCTCTATGATACTCATCCTAATTGAGACATCATCTCCTTTGCTCTTGTATTTGAACGGGTTTTCAAAGCTAGACATAGGTCCATGATCACTCTCCTCATGATTCCTTAAGCTCCTCACCTCCTCCAATTGATGGGTCAATTCTACAATCATTATTTATATATGTTATATCATCAATTCCTGAATATTTTTTTTCAAGGGAGAACCTTCTTATCCATTCCTACACGAACATATCCTATTATATGACCTCTTTCAATCATGATTATTCAAAACACACATAGCAACTAATTGTCAAGAATCGTTGAGTTTTGATACCAACTCATGCAAATAAAAACAACACAAGAAAGACAGTAACCACAAGCAAACCATAAATCTACTGAATAGGGTCACCACCATAAAATCCTAATTCAAATTTTATTGCACAATATTTTCTATAACCAAAACTCAATATTATAGGTCTTTTAGGCTATTTATATACTAGGAAAAAAAACATCCTAAACAAAGTTGAAAAATAATAAAATAATTTTAAACCAAATAGAAAACAAATACTATATCAACTAGGAAAATATGACAAATATTGAATTGTAACGTCTAGGCCTTATTTGAAGGCTTCCCAACCTCAAACAACTATGGAATTTTAATTCTATAAGAAACAGAGTCTTTAAAATCTTATAGAAAAATTTCAGCTTAATCCAAGGAGTGAATTAATATGTTCATTAATATATGTCTACACTTAAAAAAAAAAAAACTCATGCATTAGTCCTTGGCTAGGTTTAATTATCATGTTGTGGTGATAATTTAACTATTAATTTTCAATTTAAAGAAAGTATATATCATTTTCAAATAAATAAATTTTATATTGTTTATTTATAGAGAAAATATGAATTTTTATTAGATCAAAATATTGAAATTGTTTGTGATAATTGTAACACGTGTACGACATTACGACGATCGTCCTCCTAGGGTGGGATATTTGTGGTGATAGATGGAAAGAATAAGGAATTCTTATCATTTATCATTAAAAAAAATATTGTCATCTAGTATTTTGGTCACTTAGAACCCTAACTGATTTCAAAGTCTGAATAAGGGGATTGATTATGTATAGAGAGGATATATCACCCCTAGTACACCTTAACTAAGGTAATTTGCATCGTTTATTTGTCTAATATAAACTAAATTATTGTTGTGTTTTTTAATTATTGGTTTGTCTATAGTTTAAGAAAAGTCTTCATCGATAAGGAGACCTTTATCTTATCAACTGGTTAGTAAATCCAAAAATACATGTAGAGTTATCAAGAAAACTATTTTTCTTGAATTTTTATATTTAAGGATGCTAAATCATGTCATGTGTTTTTTTATTTATGAAAATATAATTTTTCTTAATTTATTTTTGAGAGACATGGCCATATGCACATAGATAAAACTGTATTTTTTTTTTTTTCAAAACATGGATTTTAATTTTTTCTGAAATTTTGAAGTAAAGCAAGTATATTTAATATCGTATCAGTATCTTACAATATAAGTCTATAACCCCGATATGAAGTGAAATGGTTAGAAAAATATGAAAGGGACCCATAAATAATTTTAAAATGGTCTTTGAATTTTTTGGGGGTTGTTTGACAAAAACACAAAAATTAAGAAAATAAAGATAGTTGGAAAATCAGTAGGGCATGTTTACCAAACACGCTCTTAACAAAAAATTAGAGGCTTAAAAAATATCTTAAAGTCGTGTTTGGAAAACACACCTTAAGAACATAAAAAAAACATTTTTGTTTCTCGATAAAAAATGACCTTGCCAAACGCAGCCTTATGGAGAATGGACTCAGCCTAACCACATGAGCTAGGCTTCCTAGACAAAGGTCCAAACCCATAAAAAGCCTAGAAACATCAACAAAAATTTAAAGATCAAATGAAACTTTGGCTTGAATCTGACAGAACATAAAAACACGAAGATAAAACCTAGAAACATGACTTCGAAAATAAAGCATATTATATCAAATGATGGAACAAATATATGAGAAATCAACATTCAAGTAAGATTTTAGGGTTATATCATTACAATAATCAATTAAAAGCCCTAATTATTTTATTTTTATGCAAAAAAGAAATGACAAAAATCAAAATCAAAAGCCATTAAATCAATGCTTTTAAGTTGTAAAAGCCTTAGATTAAAGACCAGTGAGAATGCATGCATATATAAAACCATCAATCGAACAAATTGACATCGAAATCAATGACCTAAAGCAAAGTTCATTTGAAGAACACCAACCCAAAATGCCTATGAAAGCTTAAACCCAGAAAAAAGCATCCAAACCTAAAATAAAGGAATAAAACCTATTCATGTGAGCCACATACATACATATCTACATACTTAAACCTCTAGAAGCCAAAAAAAAAACATGTAAGACACATAAATCAAAGTCTATAACCTACTATTAACATTCAAATATGTTTTTTTATTGTTTTTATCAATCTAAAAGTTCATTTAACATCACAAGCAACATCAAAATGACTTGTATAAGCTCTTAAAACTGAACAAAAACTTTTAAAATAGACAAGCATTTCTATATGTCCCATTTTTACAAATAACCATCAAACTATAAATATGATGTCTATGCTTTAAAAACAAGTATTAAATCATAAAAAAAAAACATGTCATTAATCAATCATTAAACATTATAAAACAATCGATTAACAACAAAACAACCAATCATGTCACAAATTTTTATTTAAAGAAAATTGAAAATAAATACTAAAAACAAAACAAAACATAGTCGAATCATATCACAAACATCATGAACAATACTTGAATGAAAGAATCAAAGCCTGAAATGCAGTGGGGAGGGGTATTCTCAATGAGTTATGCTTTTCAATCAAGTTGAATAACTTACCCTCAAATGATGATTGTGACTGGTTTCTGTCTTTTTTATATACTTGGTTTGAGCAAATTCTAATGGCCTTTTATAAGAGCTTCTGACCTCTTTCTACATGGTATCCTTTTTATCCTTTTATTTTCTCTTTTTTTTTTACTATTGGATCGGTTTCTTTTTTAAATTTTCTTCTTTTTTTGTAGTTTTTCTCTCTTCAAAATCCTCTCTTTCTTTTTTTTGCTATGTGATTTCTTCTCCTTTTATAACCTTTAAAGGCAAGTTGTTGTGAAATCACTTGTGGGTTTGAATGTGTTTTTTTAAAACTAGATATTTTTTCCTTTTATAACCTTTAAAGGCAAGTTTGCTATGATATTTTTTTTCCTTTTGTTTTTGCCTTTGATATGTTAGGAGACAATTCTTCTCTCTTCTTCTTCTTTTATTTTCCTACTTCTTAAATGTCTAACAAACTCTTAGAGCTTCTAGAAAAAATTAGGAACTTCACAATTGAACTTTTGACTGAAAATGGTTAATTATGAGTGCACTTTCCATGGATTAATCATGGCAAATTGAAGGTTATTGAAGCCAAAAAATCATAGATCTTGTAATGGGGGTGTTATTTTTCAACTAGAATCAAACCATGATTGATTTGGTGGCCTACAACTTTCTCCTCATCAATCCAAAGTTAGGTGTAACATTGCCAAATTTTACTGAATCAGACAAGGTTACCTTGGGACAAGAAGTTAAGGATTGTTGTTTTAATTTACATAAAAATATTAATAGTTCAACACATCATATTCATTATTTAGTTGTGTAAATCCAGTAGTATTTCACTAAGAAAAATTCAAAGATAAAAGCTACCCATGCTAGTATAATGATCCACCAAATCATCATCTCTCGATAAATCTTTGATCTTTTTGGACCGGTTAGATAATTTGCATTCATGTAGGGGATTGTTAAAAATTTATTTTTAAAAAATGGTTAATAGACACATTTAAGACCTAAATAAAAATGGAGTACAAGTATTTTTATGCTTATTGAAAATTACTTTCCAATAAAAGTTCTTTGAAATGAAATATTAACATGATTAAAAAAAATGGTAGATGAATAAGAAATTGATTTCAAAGAACCCCTGATTAGCATATTTTTATGAAACGAAAAACCTTCAATCCCACATTGAAAAAATACAAGATTTACTTATAGTTTATATAGTGGAAAGTTGAAGAGTAAGAAAATAAGCCTAAACAAAATAGACTTTGGGTTTAAACCATACGTTCGCGCTCACTTAATTCAGCATAGCCATGGCATATGCATGGTTTTAGATTTCTTGTAAAATAATTTTTTGGATTATAAAAAATTATTTTTTGCTAGCTATTTTGGACTTGGGTTTGAGTTTGTTATGAAATAATTCTTTATCCCATAAAAAATTATTTTACTATCCAATAGCTAGCTCATGAATGAATAGTCTGAATAATAACATTTTATTTTTTAAAATAGTTTTATTTCTAAGTAAAAATGTGTGTTTTTAAAATAATTTTCAATAAGGTTTTAACCATAAAATAAAAATAAGTGGACTCCATTTTTATTCAGGTCTCAAATGTGTCTATTAACTATTTTTAAAAAAATAAATTTCTAACAATCCTCCACATGAATGAAAATTATCTAATCGGTCCATAAAGGTAAAAGATTCGTAGAGAGATAATGATTTGGTGGATCATTATATTAGCATGGGTAGCTTTTGTCTTTGAAATTTTTTTAGTGAAATACTATTAGATTTACACAACTACATAATGAATATAATGTGTTGAACTATTAATAATTGTATGTAAATTAAAACAATAGTACTCATATAGTTTTCTCCTTAAATTTATTTGATCATCATAATTGTGTTCATTTTAGCTATGAACAACTTCTGGTTTCATGAGTGCTTTAAATAATCTATTTTTTTTAATTCTCGAAGAAATGATTACATTTCTCACTCATATAAGTGATATTTCATTAAGAGTATAATACTATACTACACTTGGTATAACAAGATATGAAAAGTTACTAAGAGAACAACTCATCTTTTATCAAACTACAACTAACACCTTTTCATTATAGGAATAGATGAAAAATAAAAATTTCAAGTGTTACTGAAAATGTTAAAGTTACTAAAAGAATATCGGGCACAATACCAATGGTATCCTATAGGTTCACACCAAATTTATGCTACTACATTCTTTATTTATGAATGTCTATTTGATTTTATACATATACATGCTATATCACTAGTAATGTATCTCTATAAGCAAAGCAAAAATCATCTCCAATTAAAATTATTTTCTTCATCAACAATTGAAAACCAAAGGAAATATCACATTATATGCATCAAAGCAACTGCAATCAATAACTTCCTATCATATCACCTTTATAAATGTGTGTCATCAACACTAATAAGTGGTCTACATTACTTGAAACCTTCAATACTAAGTTCAAATGACTAAAAAACTCTCTCAAAAACCACTATACTATCATCAAGATTTTCTCTATGCATCTAATCAACAATTATTCTAGGATTTGATTCCTTTATTACCAACAACAACCTAGGTAATTTTTTAAAAGACTCTTTATATGAACAAAAAAAAATGCTCAAACACCTTATATTTTGCAATCTATGCTTTGTCATATGATATTTTATACTTATAATGCAATTTTATTTTATCTTATATGCTTACAACTATCATTGAAAGATTACTCATAATAATGGTTGATATAACATTAATAATAAAAGATTTTTAAAAAGGTTGAAACACATGTGTATGACCCTTTTAACTTTGCTATCTTAAATGAATTTGATCTTTTATGATATCCTCTATGAAAATACCAATTGCATTTAGGTTCTTTTACATATTATAAATGAACAAATATAGAGTTCAACCATTGGACTCAGTATTCAACTGAATGTGCAATGTGTCACCATTTAACTGCATTAACTAATTCATTTTTATTGTTGAATGTATGTCCAACCTCTAAGTTAGACCCATATGTTATCACAGACAACTGGTACAAGATAATACTGTCATTCTCCAATTTGACACCTCTAAATTATTTCAACATCAATATTATTATAATTCCACCTAAATCCATGATAAATTATTATTTTTTATTTCTACATATGACATGCCTATATTAACATTAAATAACAAAATGCTCTCACCATTGCATGTGATATTACTGTTCACATCAGGAACAATAGTGTCACCATAATGATATAACATATATATGTTATAAGACATTCTAAAAAAATTGAATTTTGGTAAATTGAATGTAATTTTAACTAAATTATATTACCTCAACCCTAATTAGCAGAATTTATACCAAATTCAATCAAATTCTCAAAATTTAATGCAAAATAAAACTTGACCAAAATTAAACATAATTTATGATACCAAATCTAATTGATATTTTAATGCTTAATTGCATTAAATCAAATTCAAATTCATAGCAAATTAAAATACTTCAAAGAAAATACCAAATTCATCAACTTATAAACAATCCAATGCAACTTGTAATTCATCACAATCCTACCATATTCATGCTCTATTGCATAAAATCATCAAGCATAGTTAATTATATTATTAGTTGATTCCAACAATTTACACAAAATTATTAATTCGATAACTTATCCAAAATTAAATGCAACATATAATTAATATAAATAATTAATTTATAATTAATTTAACTTATTTTCATGTTCAACTATATCAAATTAACCCTATGTGATGGTATTCATAACTAATTTATCATTAATTCAATAAATCATAAATTCAACTTAAACAATTATTTCATTTCAACTAAACCAAACACAAATTCATAGCAATGTAGTTTGTTTACCTTGCTTGTAGAATAAGAAAAAGGGCTACATCGGCGACGATAGAAACGGCAACAGTTGATTTTGAACAGAAAGACATTTAAGGATGCTTAGATACTAAGATGAGTTCAAGTTTTTTTGTGTTTTAAAGGAAAAAAAAAAAACAAGTATTTGGTGAGTTTTTTAGAGATATAATGGTTGAGGACATCAGTTTGGAGAGAGAGAGAGAACGAGCTAGCGCGTCTTTATGTTCTTTGATCTAGGGAGGCATTTAGATTTCACGACATGTCACACTTCAGAAACATGATATGTTTAAAAGTTGCTATTATAAAGCATGAAAACTATTTTGTTGCAATTAGGGTTAGTGATATTTAGTACAATCACGTTTCAAAAACGCGACAAGATGAAAGTATGTTATTTTATCAAATCTTTTTCAAATATTATTATTTTGCCAAAATTTTGAACTTCCTGTACTAATTTTTTTATAAAACAAAATGATAATTTATGGGAAGGTTTGTGGCAAGTGCTATGTTTAAAGAATATTGCTGATAGCGTAGCCCTAGCTATCGCTCGTATATATTTGTTTTTGTGTTTTAAAAGCGCTTTTGAAAAAATTAAAAAAAAATTTTGCTTCAATTTTTTTGTGTGTTTTCAGATCATTTTGATGTGCAAATGTCAAAAAAAAATTTAAAATAAAAAAATTATTTTAATATATTCAAAAGTGAAAAGTATTTTGAAAAGCAACGATTATCATACTTCCAATCACCTTATATTGATATGTTAAGATCACTTGCACATATACAAAATTCACTTGCCCATATAAAAAAAATATATTTTAAAGATGTACATTACAAATTAAAATGAAACCTTTTTATTTAAATATTATTTATAAAATTTTAAAATTTATATGAAATAACTAGTTTAAGATCTTTGAATTTTTGAG